>Ga0208458_1000027_pt1 | contig 183469 bp, 146 predicted proteins | sample AD_UKC085_MetaG_FD_184432 | JGI IMG/M metagenome (GOLD analysis project Ga0208458, IMG submission 184432) | Active sludge microbial communities of municipal wastewater-treating anaerobic digesters from USA - AD_UKC085_MetaG (SPAdes) (version 2) | ecosystem: Engineered > Bioreactor > Anaerobic... | reverse complement strand
CACACGCGCAGGGATCATCTGCACACGCGCACGGATCGTCTGCACACGCGCAGGGATCATCTGCACACGCGCACGGATCGTCTGCACACGCGCAGGGATCATCTGCACACGCGCACGGATCGTCTGCACAGCCGCCCGTGCCTCCTCCGCTTCCGCCCGTGCCTCCTCCGCTTCCGCCCGTGCCTCCTCCGCTTCCGCCCGTGCCTCCTCCACTTCCGCCCGTGCCTCCTCCGCTTCCGCCCGTGCCTCCTCCGCTTCCGCCCATGCCTCCTCCGCTTCCGCCCATGCCTCCTCCACTTCCGCCCGTGCCTCCTCCGCTTCCGCCCGTGCCTCCTCCGCTTCCGCCCGTGCCTCCTTGCCCTGGATTCCCTCCTCCTCCACAAGGATCATCGGCGCAATCAGAGCTGCCACAACCAGCCACAACCGTCCATGTAGCGGCCCCCAACATGCCAAGCAGCGCGTTAAGATGGTTGCGACGGCTCGGGCCCGGTGGAACGTCAGCACAACTTGGGCGAGAACGCCACTGCCAAAGGTGCCGTGCGCCAGGGTCCCGAGCGAGGCGACGAATCACCTCCTGCACCAATTCGGCGAATTCCGCTTCCGTAAGATCCAGTTTTGCCATGGCTCATTCCTTCGTCACGACAGAGTTGCCCATAGTTTCGCAGCTCGATTCCCCATTTCCTGCGCACGCGTTTGCAGGAGTGCCGTAGCGGTCTGACCCAAGTATGCCGCATAGGCGGGGTGGCCATCCAGCGACTCATGCAAGAATTGACACGCCTGAATCCGCTTTTTTTGAAGGGCGCAGGCCCACGCTGGCACCTGATAAAGACTTCCCGTGGTCGCGTAGTTGATGGCGACACATCCCATCGTGCATGCCGCAAAGCTCTCACAATGCACGCAACGGACCTGCCCCCGTTGCCGCTCCAACGTCAGCGTTCGAAAATCATCGCACGCCAGTATTCCTCGATCGTCATCCCCCAAGTCCCACGGCTCCCCTTTTGATCGACCATAAAATGTGAACCGATGACAGGGGGAATACCGACCATCGGCATGCAATGCCACGAGAGATTCCCCCACACCACAAGGAGATATGGGATCCGTGGGACGACGCGACTCGCGCAATCCCGCCATCCAACGCAAAGGCCCCATCCACGCATCGAGACGAATCGGGAGTCGTGGCGACATGCGCACAATCCACGATGCAAGACGGTGGGCAACTTGCTTTTCCGCTTCGCCCCACGCTTCGATATCCTGCACCGACCAATCTTGATCGTACGCCGGATAAACCATGAGCCGCCGAACCCCTTGCCGCGCAAAATAGGCGATATTTTCTGGCAAATCCTCAACGTTGGCCGGTGTCACCGTCATGCGAACGGTGACAGTACCAAATCGATGCAACATGGCCTGCAAGCCCGCGGTAGCAAGCTCATGGGAATTCTTACCAGAAGCGAGAGGACGCTGAGCTTGTGTTCTTTCGTCACCATCGATTGATAAAAACACTTTGACCTTGAAGCGTTCGATCCAATCGAGTGCATCCGGAGCAAGAAGCGTTGCGTTGGTGGGAAGAGACATGGATACGGTTTTTCCCGCATCACGCATGCGATCCTGTAACTCCTGGGCTACCTGTTTCAGCCAAGGCAACCTGAGAAGCGGTTCTCCTCCCCAGAACGTAACATGCACGTGTGAGTGGCGGGATCCTGCAAGCCAATGGATGGCTTTTCGTGCTCGCTCCAAGGTCATCCGCGCTGCATCGCTTCGATCTCGAGCAAAACAATACGGACAAGCGAGGTTGCACGCCTCCGTTACAAAAAGATCGAGATGCCGAATGCAATGGCTCATGGCTCCGTGCTTAGATCGTCGTGAATGGTTCGAGACAAGGCGTACACGACGCGATCCAGCTCCCGCTCATGCTCGTTTTGATAACGATCGGCCTCGAGCCGATCGACGACGATACGAAGGAGTCTATCCCGATTCGGATGACGCAGGATCTCCACCGCCGCTTGGATTACGTATTCTCGATCCTCAGCCGTCAATGCCATGGCGATGCTCTCCCAAGTCGACCATGAAGGGACCACAACCGCAAAAAAACGTCATGGGCAGTGTACCGTAGCCCCATGCCGGAGGCCACCGCCCTTGCCTGCAGGCTCGCTGTGGGAGAGCGAACACCCATGCGTGCGATTCCAAGACGCCCGAACGGGTATCCCATCCATCTATCGCGCCCCAGGGATGTAGGCGGAACCCTTGTGATCAATCTGCACCAATCGCAAGCTATCCTCTTGCTCTCCCACCAGGCCTAAAATAGTAGTAAAATCAATAACTTCACCATTTTTGGCCAAAAGGGTTTTGCACGTGAGCAGCATCCCCTGCTTTCGCTCGGCTCCCGCATCCGACACATCCACCACGACCGGTCCCAACCGCAGGTCACAGGTGTCGAAAAGAGTCCAGGCCACCTGCGCGCGCTCCTTGTTTTCGTGGGCCAACAGGTCATCCAACGACCACTTCCTTCCTTCTCGCACCACCGGATCGGCAAGCAAACCACGCAACGCCTTGTCATCCGCCTGGTTCAAAGCCTGCTCGAATCGCAGAGGCAATCGCGCTCCCAACCCCAACCACGGTCCTGCATCGGCTGCCCGCAGCGAGATGGCTCGCTCACAACACAACCCCATCCGGTGGGGATGCACATCGTCTTCTTTCACTTTTTCCTTCGAACCGCAGCCCTTTCCACCTGCCACCACCACGTCTTTGCCCCGGCGCGTCGCCGTCCAGGACTCCATGGAACCCAACACCGAATGCTCTTCGCATGCCCGCAGCCACTGGGATTCGGTGCATAACATGCGCCCCCGGCTTCGACAGGCTTGCATGGCTTCCGCGTAACTCTTCCCCGCCTCTTTCGCATCTCCCATGATCCGAAAAGCAAGGGTGAACCCCAGGTTGTGAAAAGCACCTTCCGAAACAAGCGTATCCGATAACGTCGTAGGGGCTGGAATCGCGCGGGGTTGGGGCTTGGCGCCCCCTCGATCCGATTGATTTTTCGAGGGAGAATGGCATCCCATCGCCACGGCAAGACCAATGACCAACCAACGTTTCATGTATCCTCACGACGACGAATGAGTGCTTCTTGCGCCACGGAAGCCACCAGAGTCCCGCGATTATCGAAGAAGCTGCCTCGGTTGAATCCTCTGCCCCCTGCCGCACTGGGGCTATCCATCGCATATAATAGCCAATCATCGAAACGAAAGGGACGATGAAACCACAACGCATGATCGAGGCTCGCCACTTTCATGTCTTGTGACATAAACGTTTTGCCATGGGGTTGAAGACAGGTGCCAAGGAGCTGAAAATCTGATGCATAGGCGAGCAAACAGTGATGCAGGACCGGATCTTCCGGCAATGGGCCCGAGACTCTCATCCATGCATGCCGAATTGGATCCCGGGGCTCCGGGTAGAGCATCGATGGTGGATCGACGACCCGAATCTCCACCGGCCGCTGCCGCAACCACGCCTGTTTCAGCCGTTCCGGAAGCCGATCCATGATATCGCGCATTCGTTCCGATTCCGAACGGATTCCCTCGGGCCCCGGGACGTCCGGCAGGCGATGCTGATGCTCGAACCCTCTTTCTGGGACATGAAACGACGCGGCAAGATTGAAAATAGCCTTTCTTCGTTGGCGCGCCACCACCCGGCGCGTTACGAAACTGCGCCCATCACGGATGCGGTCGACTTCGAAAAGAATCGGCTGATCCGACGCTCCCGGACGTAAAAAATAGGCGTGCAGCGAATGCGGCAACCAGCCTTGGTCCACCGTCCGACACGCGGCATTAAGCGCCTGACCGAGGACTTGCCCCCCAAATACCTGCATGAACCCAAGGTCACGACTCTCCCCGATAAAGTGATCGTCCTCCACTTGCCTGGGTTGAAGCACCGATAACAAGTCTTCGAGTACCTGATTCATGAAAACCCTCTGCGTACACACACAAGACCCTAAGGCATTCTCGCCTCTATCACCAAAGTCAAATTCAAAAACGGCACCGTCCAGCAGACGGCTCGATTCCCTAGCTGATTTCTTGCTGCCATCCATCGCCGCCACGCCCGCATAGTCTTGGCCCGTTGCGCGCAAACCGTTCGAACACCACTGTCCCATGGCGGATCGGAGCCGCCCGCGAGTGGGATCGATTCATTCTCAGAGAAAGACGCACACCAGCGTTCAAGCTGCCCCAACCCATTCCAACAGGCGTCTTTTCCCGCGCTCCAAGACAAATCCTCGGTCGTAGAATTCTGGCACAGGCGTTGCTAGCTCTAGCGTTTGCTTGGTACCGCGAGCACAACCACTTCTCAAAGGAAGAGCCCTTGACCACACCGCAACACCTTTCCCTCTATACGAGCCGGCATGACCGGGTAGAGGTGTGTGTGACGGTCAAAGCCTCTGTTCCCAACGCTTCCTTATCCCAGCTCGCTTCTTCCCGCGCCGGTCAGTCTTATCTGGCCGAACTTCAGTCCATAGCTCCCCTGACGCGTGAAGAAGAATGGCAACTGGCCCTGCGAATCGAAAACAGTGAGCAGGCCATGCTCCAGGCTATCCTCGAAGTTCCGGACCTCGCGCGACAAGTCTGTTCGCTTCTTCTGGCAGCGGCAGACGGACAACAGCCAATCCATCAGCTCTTGGAATACTCCCAAAACGATGAAGTCGCGCACGCAAGGCTTCGACGTCTTGTCTCGGCCCTGACCTCCCGAAACAACGATAACATCTCGGAATTATTACAAAATATTCGTTTTCACAGGAAGCGACTCGAAGATCTCGCCAATCAGGTCCATCCCGAAACCCACCCCGAGGCCGCCGCGCGTATCGCCAAGGCTCGACGCACCATCCAAACCACAAAACGTGAGTTGGTACGTCGCCACCTTTGGCTGGCCGTCCGGATTGCCATCCGGCTTCCTTCCCGAAGATTGGACCTTTTAGACAGAATTCAGGAAGGCAATCTCGGACTCATGCAAGCCGCCGACCGGTTCCAAGTCCGAAAAGGCGTCCGATTCGCCACCTACGCCGCTTTCTGGGTACGTCGTGGTATTCATCGTGCCACTGCGGAACAAGGCTATTGTGTGCGTTTGCCCGTACAAGTCCTCGAGGCGGCGTACCGCGCCGAACAATCCCAGCGGCGCCACGACGCCAAGCACCCCGATCCCGCCAGTGAACAACATATCGCTCAATCGGCAGCGATGTCTGTCGAACGGCTTCGGGAAGTGAAACGCGGCATTGGCGATTCCGTATCCATCGATGACCACGATATCGCAGACCCCATGCCCAGCGTCGAGCAACAAATAGGCGATTGGCAGCGTGTTCAGGTGCTTCATGCGCAGGTAGCCTCCCTCGACAACCGTGAAAAACGTGTTCTTACCCTTCGCTATGGGTTAGAATCGGGCGAAGAATTGAGTCGAGAGGACACCGCCAACGTGTTTCGGTTGACGACCGAACGCATTCGACAACTCGAGAATCAGGCGTTACAACGGCTTCAGCACCCCTGTCGAAAGACGTTGCTGCTCGCTGTTTGATGCTTGAACTGCCTTGTGACGATTCCGGTTCATCCGTACGAACTACGATTTTCGACGAGCTGCCTTACCTTGGTATCTCGATTGATCCAACGCTTCCCGAAGCCCTAGTTTATCAATCCGAAACTGCAAGGTAGACGGTTTCATACCAAGGATTTCCGCCGCACCTGCTTTTCCCGTTATCTTTCCCCCCACGTGGTTGAGTACCTCTCGGATGTACTGACGCTCCACTTCTTCGAGACGGCGAAACTCTTTGGGAGTCCGGCTGGACGACGGTTCCCGGGACGTTGCCAACGTTGGTATTTTGAGCATCGGAGGGTCCGATAACACGACCGCTCGCTCGATCACATGCTCGAGTTCCCGCACATTGCCCGGCCAAGCATATTCGAGCAGCCGATCCATATCAGCCTCTCCGATTCCTTCATATTCCTTGCCGGCCCGACGTGCGTACTGGTCCAAAAAGTGGAAGGCGAGTTTGGGAATATCTTCCAGCCGGTCCCGCAAAGGCGGAACGACAACGGGAAAGACATTGAGACGGTAATACAGGTCTTCGCGAAACTTTGCCTCTCGGACGAGGGCCGCGAGATCGCGGTTCGTCGCAGCCACGAGACGGAAACTCGATCGAAGGGTTTTGGTGCCTCCTACCCGCTCGAACGTCCCTTCTTGCAATACACGAAGGAGTCGAACCTGATCCTCGACACCAAGCTCACCGATTTCATCGAGAAAGATTGTCCCCCCATTGGCCAATTCGAATCGTCCTCGCACTTGCTCCGTGGCTCCCGTAAAAGCCCCCCGTTCATGGCCGAAAAGGGCACTTGCCACCAACCCCGGAGGGAGCGATGCCACATGCACGGCAATGAAAGGGCCGTTTCGGTGGGCGCTCAACCGATGGATCTCCTGGGCTACGAGTTCTTTTCCCACGCCCGTTTCTCCTAGGATGAGAGCCGCGCTTCGTGTGGGAGCCACTTTTCCAATCAATTCAATCAAGTGGCGAAACGCAGGCGAATCCCCGACCATGCGGCCAGAAGCCACCGGCGCGGGATTTCCCTCTCGATAATATCGGTTCTCCCGCTCCAAACGCTGTCGAACCGCCACCAACTCCTCCCACAATGCCACGTTTCCAATCAATACACTCATTTGGACGCCCAAGGACTCGAGCCAGGGGCCATCCCCAGGCCCCAACAGCGGTGGCCGAACATGATTTTCCAAACAAATCCAGCCTTTACGTCCAAGTTCATCGATTCGATAAGGAATAAGCAGGAGTTGGCCCCCTCCCTCCCCAGCTTCCACGCTGCGAACCACTTCCCCTCCAGGTCCTTTTACCCGCAAAGCGAGGGAATCGAGCCAGGCCCGATCCCCTCCCCGCGCTGCCAACACACGTACTTCCTCGGTAGAATCGAGCAACGCACACCGTTCGACCGCGAGTTCCCTGCAGATTCTTGCCACAATTTCTCCAAAAAAGCCTTCCCGACGATGGGAAAGTTGGGTAAGGCGCCCGAGGTCCACGATCGCTCGCGCTACGTGACTCTCTCTTGCGTCACTCCCCCCCGCGGAGGCTTTGGTCGTCCCGAATTGCCCCACATCACGAAGCCGCTCTTGCAATGCGGCAGCCTCTTTTTGATTGCCTTGGCGTGCGGCGAAGGAGGCGGCCATGCGCAGCGTTCGAAGCAATTCAGGAACAGCTCCCGCCGATTCGAGCAATTCCATGCTATCTCGCAGGTCTTCGGAGGCATCCCCTTGCCCCGACTCCATTTTTTGTGCGGCTCGAAACCTCAGCCCCACGCCCTTCATGCGCTGATCCGGGCTTACCGTCAAACGCGCCAGTTCCTCCTCGAACTCCAACCCTTCGATACTCCCCCCTTGTCGTCGCAACTCGGCGAGAACCTCAAGCAAATAGCTGTTCTGAAAGTGCGTATGCCCCGAGGACACGCGAGAATGGTGACCTCGTTCCAGCAGGTCTTTGACCAACGGGAAATCCGAATCCCGATAAGCCACCCACGCCGCGGGCTGCGAGGCAAACCAACAATACGCCGTCACCGCATCGTCGGGCTCCAAAGCCGCCAGCGCTTCTCGAGACCAATGGCGCGCTTGCTCCAAATCATCACGATCCGCATGATACCAAGCCAAATAAATGCTGCCCATCTTCACGAGCAGCGGCTGCCGCGTCTGCTTACCCACCTCGACCATGCGAAGCAATAAGTCCTGCGCACGCTCGTCTTTCCCCGTCCACGCATAAAGATTGGCAAGCGTCGCAATCGACGCTTCCATCAGCGTGTCGCGGGCAATCGTCTGCGATGGGGCAAGAAGGTCGGGAGGAATATCCCCCAAAAACGACTCGAGCATCGACAGGGCCTCGCGCAAACGTCCCATCAACATCCAATTATTCGCCACATACAGCAAAACGTGTTGACGCGTTTCCGGATCGTCGAGGCGGGCGGAGACTTCCAAGGCACGATCACACCACGCCATCGCCTCCCCTGCCCGACCACAGCGGAGCATCTCATAGGCGCGAATCGCCAGCAACACGGATTCGGCTCGTTCATCGCCGAGTTGGACGGCTTGCTCGAGGGCCAGGGCCTGGATTTCATCGGATAACCAATTGACTTCCCGACGAAAAAGCCGAAGGGCTTCCATCACCACTTCCAGCCAGCGCGCCTTGTCGAATAGGTCTGGGTGAGCGCGAAGCCCAACCACCAGAGCCCAATAGAACACACGGGCGCGCGGCCAGGCTCCCGATTGGGCCGCTTCACGCGCTACCCCAAGGCCCCAACTCGATAGGTCGAGCGCTTCGAAAACGGCTTTCCAATCCTCGGGACTCGCTTGAGAAAAAAGATTTTCCGTATGGCGATGATCTTGCCATTGGAAATGGCCCGCGGGACGGACCGCTTCCTGCACCCAGCCAAGTTCGACGGCTTGAGACAGGAGTTTGAGTAGCGTTCCCAGGTCTGCGAAGCCAAACGCACCGCAACGCGAGATCGATACCGGACGAGGGCTCAGCAACAGAGCCAGATAAAGGCGGATGGCCGAACCGGTCAAGGCAGGACTGGATGCCATGGGTGGGAGGCATCCTGCCACAGACCGACGGGAAAGTCATCGAAGAGACGAGGGGGTGAGCGGGTCAGGCCGCCTTCTTGCCCTTTCGTATCACGCTACCGCGGTGGCGGTTTCCTCCTCTTGCGCGGCCGTCGGGTTCAGGGCTTCCCATTGGCCGTTGCTATACGCTTCGCGAAGCTCGCGTTTTCGGATTTTTCCGTAGGAAGTGCGTGGCAACGAAGCCACAAATACAATTGTTTTCGGGATCTTATACGACGCGAGGCGCTGCCTCAAGCTCTGCAAGAGCACCTGCTTATCGAGCCGATGCCCGGGCCGCAGAAGGACAAACGCTACCCCTGTCTCCCCCCAAATCGCATCCGGAACCCCCACGACCGCCACATCCGCCACCGCATCATGCCGCAGGATTTCCGCTTCGACTTCCGGTGGAAAGACATTGACGCCCCCCGAAATATACATATCCGTGCGTCGTCCCACAATCCGCACCATCCCCGTTCGATCTCGGGTTGCCAGGTCGCCGGTTCGAAACCAGCCCTCCGAATCGTAAACCTCCGCGTTTGCCTCCGGGTGATTCCAATACCCGCACGAAACATGGGGTCCGCGCAGCATCAGCTCCCCCACCTCATCCGTTTCAGCCTCTTCGCCCCGCTGCGTCTCGATTCGCGCCTGCGTGAACATCATGGGACGGCCCACCGCGCCAGCATATAACGTTGCCTCTTCATTGGTCATCGAAAAACAATTGACCCCGACTTCCGTCAAGCCATAGCCTTGACGCAAGACGAGACCTTTGGCGCGAAAAGCTTCCACGAGCTTGACGGGCAAGGGCGCGCCACCGGATATCAGCCATCGCACGGAAGACCAATCCGTGGTATCGAAAGCATCGCTTCGAAGCAGAAACCAGAAAACCGTGGGCACCCCAAGGATGACCGTACACCGTTCTTTTTCCACCGTGCGCAGGATCTCAGCGGCGTGGAAACCATCGTGCAGCACGATGGTGCCACCAATGGCAAAAAGGGGAGCCACGAACACACCAAGCCCACCCGCGTGATAAAGGGGCATGAACACCGGACTTACATCGGTATCCCGCAACTGCCAGCTCACGACGGTATTGTACGCGTTCCATGACACCATTCGTTGTGGAATCATGACACCTTTGGGGTGTCCGGTCGTACCGCTCGTATAGAGTAGGGCGCATAAATCCTCTGGCTCCACGCGCGGCAGAGCCAGATCTTGCCTGAGATACGCATCGCGCATACGTGGATACGATTGGTCCTGAGCCACTACGGGCTCATCGAGAGCTACCCAATGCTCTAACACCATACGTTGCTCCAACACCCGTACGGCGGACGCAGCGCAAGAGGCGTGGATCAGCATTCTTGCGCCGCTATCGCCAAGGATGAAGGCAAGCTCTGAAGCCGTGAGCTTGGTACTCAGAGGAACGAGGACGATCCCCGATTTGATGGCCGCGAAATAGGCTTCGATGAATTCAACCCGATTATTGGCCAGAATAGCGACCCGATCGCCTTTTCGAAGACCGAAGTGATGGATCCACGCCCGGGCACAAGCGGTAGCCCGCTCGTTCAACCTCCCATAGCTGATCCGCTCTTTCGTGGGAACATAAACCAGCGCTGTCCGATCAGGCGTCAACCGAGAACGCTCCCCAAGAATATCACCACGCAACATCGTATGCCTCGTTGGGCAACCTAGCGCTCACCACCCCAGGTCACCCCCTATCGTCCCTGATTTCCAAGGGTGTCGTCGAGCCTTCTCCGCCGGTGCCATCGCAGCGGCCGCCAACCATGGACAACCCCACCGCTCACGTGCCGTTGACCAATCCTCCATCGACCGAAAGCACCGCTCCCGTCACAAAGCTTGCCGCATCGGAAGCGAGCCAAACATAGGCTTCCGCGATATCCTTGGGGTCGCCGATGCGCCCCAACGGCGTATGCGCCACCATATTTTCAAGGACTTTCGGAGGCATCGAGGTAAGGATCTCCGTTCCGATGAACCCCGGAGCCACCACATTGGCTCGGATCTTATATTTTCCCAATTCACGCGCCCAGGTTTTCGTCATCCCAATCACACCTGCTTTGGCGGCCACATAATTCGTTTGCCCAAAGTTGCCGTACAGGCCCACCACCGACGATGTGCTGACGATCGCACCCCCGCCTTGACGAATCATCTCCGGCACCACCGCCCGCGTGCAATGAAATACACCACGCAAATTGACGTCGATGACACGGTTGAAGGCATCGTCCGCCATCTGAGCAGCCACTTGCCCGTCCTTCCATTTGACAAGTTGGGAGTCTCGAACGATTCCTGCATTGTTGATCAACACGTCGACACGGCCCCAGGCGGCAACGACCTCATCGACAGCCTTGTTGACGGATTCGCTTCGGCTGACGTCAACGAATTGAAAAAGTCCCTTTCCCCCCGCCTGTTCGATAGCGGTTTTCAAATCTTTCGCCTTATTTTCGTCAACATCCCACGCCGCGACACGCGCGCCTTCTTGCGCAAACCGCAGCGCTCCGGCCCGGCCCAATCCGCTGGCAGCACCCGTGATGATGACAACCTTATCTTCGAGTCCACTATGGATAGCCATGATTTCCTATCTCCTCCCCCCCAACGTCGTAACCAATTGATTTGTTTGTATTTTTAGATCCGCCCTGCGTTCACCATCATCGATTCTCCGCCTCGGAGCTTCCAGTCGCTGTGAGCAGGACATCGATGGGGTTCGGACGAAACGCCCGTTTATGCCCTTTTTCCCATTGGGATGCGGAGAATACATACGATATATGCCCGGCATTCGGATGCACCACGTGCTGGTATCGCTCTTTCAGCAAATCCATGAGAATAAATGCCGTCCGATCGGGAATCATTGGATCCGTTCCCCCATAAAATCCGATGACTGGCATGGACGTACGGGATAGGAAGCCAGACAGCGATAATGGCTTATCTTGATAGCGGAACGGAATATCGCCCTGTTTGGATATGCCCTCGACAAACATCGCGGTCGCATAGCGGCTCAAGTCGACGGGAATGGGAAATCGATTCCCGTTATCTGCGGAGATCCAATAAGCACCCGCCAACATTTTTCGCTGGCCCGCGCTCAAGTCCTCCATCCGTCGAACATGCGCCAATTCCGCTTGATTCCAACCGTCGAAGAACTGCCCCATCGGCGTTTTGACGAAGTTCTTTTTCAGCGCCAAATCCAGAGAAATCCGCATGCTATCGCCCGGCACGTAGCCGCTCGTTCGCTGAAGCCACGCGGTTTGCATCTTCGCCCACGAAGCAGGAACCCGCTGCGGAAAATCCGCGATCGTAGCGCAATCCGGTCCGTGAATCGGTGATACGAAAAAGGCTACCGCGCACAGTTTTTCTTCCGCATCCTCCGGTTTGGCGGCCAGATAGGCCAAGGCTTGCAACCCGTGCCCACAATAGCCCTCGAGAACCATCTTCCGCCCCGCGTGCCGATACGCCACGGCGGACATTCGCTCGATGGAGTCCACGAGCCCGGCAAGCGTCAGCGACGAATAGTTGTTTTGATAGCGGTCACCCCTCAATTCCATCGTATAGACGGGCATTCCCCGCTCGATGAAACGGCCGTAAAAATTCGCTTCCGGAAGCAATCGAAAGAGTCTGTCGCCGTAAGGGATCGTACCGCCCACGTGAAATAATGGTATATGCGCCGCCGTTCCCTCTTTCGCCGGGATATAGGTCAACGTAAAATAGTCGTTTTCCGCAAGAACTGTCTCGCCCGCAAAACGTGCGGAGCCGAATAGCTCTTTTCCCATCGTATTGACGAGACGGCGAAAGCGCGCACCCGCACGAAATCGATCCCACGTATCTTTTCCGTATTGTTTCCAGGTGCTATCACCACGCAAAGTACCTACAAAGCCCTTGGCAAGCTGCTCTTGCAAGCCTACCACGGCCTGTACGGCCGGAAATACGGTACCGTCGAGAAAATGCTCCGAGGTATACGTAGCCGTACGAAACGTATCAATCGTACCGTGAACACCGGGGTACCAAAGGGATATCCCCTTGTCGACCGCGTTGGCAACCACGGTGCGCGGAGCGCGAATCGAAGCCGATCCTGTCGATTCCATCGTAGACTCCTCAATGAGACGCTGAGATCGCTGCTCAGCGTAAGCGGACCCCCGATTCACGACCCCTAGTGGTCGGACTTGGCGGTTCCGTTCCCAACCGAAGCACCTACCGTGCCAACACGCGCCTCCAAACGGAACCCGTTTTTTTCACCTACATCGCTTCCCTGGGGTGACGCTCGTGACAAGATTTGGTAAAGTGACAACATACCGTCGATGCGCACAGGCAACGACCCTTTTCGAAAAACCCCTTCCCCACCGGGGAACGTCCGCTACCACCGCGGAATCGTTAGGTTCACCGAATCTTCCTCCCGTGCCATCGACTCTATCGACGAAAGAACAGCATGGCCCGTATATTGCTTATCCACAGTCCGCATTCGACAATTTCGCCCCAAAAGCCAGTACTTGGCTCGTTTCCTACCAAGGCAGGACGTTCATGACCTCAACCGCGCGACCCCTGCACGACCCCTCCCGCCTCTGCGCGTTAGGATGCGCCATGGCAATATCCCTTCTCGTCGCCACGGGCTGCAAAGGTGAAGGTGAAGATACGCGGGAATGCAACGTCCACGCCGATTGCGCCTCCGCCGTCTGCCGCCCCGACGGCACCTGCGAGCCCATCACTATCGACGACGCCGGCCAAGAAACCTCGCTCGACACCGGTCCTGACGAGACAGATGCGCATGAAGTCACGGACACGCCAGAGGAATTACCTCCTAGCGATGGGGATTCTCCAGGTTGCAAACCCAATGGCGATGGCACCATCACCGCCGCGGAAATGCCCCTCGGCCCAGGATTCAACGCCATGTTCCGCGTCTCCAAAGGCGTATCCGGCTTTTCCTCCGAGCCCGATTGCAGTTCGGGAACGTGCCTATGGGATTTGCTTGACCTCGGCGGCGTGACCACAGATGAACCATCCGCCACCTTTGCGCTCGACCAAAAATGGTTCGCAGGCATCAAAGGCTTCGAAAACGCCACCTATACCAGCCGTCTGACCGACTTCAAACTCACCTTCGGAGGACTGTCCGTCTGCGACCAGGTGCAATACGGAGTCTTCGAGGTCAATCCCTCAGGCCTGTTCATGCTCGGAATCGTATCCGAATACGCCGCCGATGGCACTGCCCTCGTCTACGACAAACCCGTGCCTCTGATCGTCTTTCCCTTTCATGTCGGTACCTCGTGGACCATCGACACCGTCGCCCGAGGAAAGCTCTGCAACTCCATATTCGATTACGCCATAAGCCAGACGTATACCTCGACCGTGGACAAACTAGGCAACGTCAAAACGCCTTACGGCACCTTCGAGTCCGTGCTGCGAATCAACACCCTCATGGAAAGGCATCTGGGTGTTGGCGTCACCGCCACCAAAGCCGTCACGCATACCTACGTTACGGAATGCTTTGGAACCATCGCGGTCGCGGTGTCCAACGAGGGAGTGTCAAGCCCAGAATTTAGCGGAGCCTCCGAAGTCCGTCGCCTCGCCAACCTTCCCTGATAGCGAACCGTCCCCATGAAACGACATCTACTCTTTGCCGTTTTCGTTTATTTCTGCTCCTTTTTTTTGGGATGCCTGTCGTTTTATCCAGATAGGCCGCCGGGAACCCCCAAAATGGGGGAGTTTACCAGGGTGGGGAATGAGGTCCTTCGATTCGTCGATACGCAACCCGGCCCGCCGTCCCCTGCCGCAAAAGACGCAAAAAAGGACAAGGGTACAGTGGTTCTCGTTCACGGATTCGGAGCTACCATCGAGGAATGGGTATTGGTCATTCCCGCCCTGAAAGAAGCGGGATATCGTGTACTTGCCTTGGACTTGCTCGGTCATGGTTGGTCGGGCCGTCCGGATGCGGATTATTCGATTCTTGCCCAGGCCCGGCGCGTCGTGGCGTTGGCAGACCAGCGGGGAGTCAAGGATTTTACGGTGGTCGGCCATTCTTGGGGCTCCTCGGTTTCCCTGGCGGTCGCCATTGCGGCGCCCACGCGGGTCAAGCGCGTGGCCTTGTACAATGGGATGTATTTCGAAGAGCAGAAGCCCACGCTATTCAAATGGGCGCAAACACCCGTATTGGGGGAGATCATCTATGGTGTTTTTTATCCGGACCGGCAGGATGAAAAGCTGTCTTTTGCCTATTACGAGCCCGAAAAACACATTACCGAGCAGGTGGTGGAGGATGTCCAAGGGTTGTTGAATCGACCTGGAACCTTGGCCGCGGCGCTCGCGGGAGTGCGCGCCATGCGTTATTCCGAGCTGCAAAAACGTTATCCCACGGTCCATCAACCGGTGCTTTTGATGTGGGGTCGCGAAGATGCGGTCACACCGCTCACGTATGGCGAGCGATTGTTGCAGCAGCTTCCCAGAGCGCGGATGGTGGTATATCCGCGATGCGGCCACCTGCCGATGCTCGAAGTGCCGGGAGCCTCGACACAAGAACTACTTCGTTTCCTGGCTGAGGAGCAACCGTCGTGAGCCGCTCTTTTTTACCGATTTCGGCTGCTTTGGCTGCGTTTTGCGTGGCTTCGGGCGCTTTCGCCACGGGATTCACCGACCACGGCCAAGATATCGTTCCCACCACCGAAACTCGTCTCGTGCTCGGAGGGGCGTTTCGCGTTCGTTCCGAAGCGTTGTACAACCTGGACCTGGACCGGGGACCAACCCCTTCTGGACAAGTGTTTTTCCCAGTCCCGGTCAGCGACCCCAAGGCGCAATGGCTAACGTACCACGATGTGCGGCTTCGCACGGATTTTGCCGCCTACGCTCCCGGCGGAGTCGTGGCTGTCAAAGCCCGTGTCGATATCCTCGATAATATGCCTTTAGGAGGCAGTGCGGATGGCATCCCCGGGGGCACGGTGACACAACAACCTCCCTCCGCGGCGTTTCGCATCAAGCGCGCGTGGGGCGAGGTCGTCACTCCCCTCGGCTACCTAGCTGCCGGGCGAATGGGGCACCATTGGGGTTTGGGAATGCTTGGCAATAGCGGAGATTGCGCTGATTGTGATAGCGGCGATGCGGCGGACCGGATCACCTTCGCCACCGCCGCAGCCTCCCATATTTTGGCGCTCGCCTACGACTTTTCCGCCTCTGGGCATATCGTCGGACGGGGAGACCAGGTCCGCTCCATCGATATCGAACCTTCGGCCGCCGTCCGTTCCATGTCGGTAGCTCTGCTTAATTGGCGCGATGACGCCGCGCGACGTCGCAGGGCCAAAGCAGGAAAGGCCACGTTCGAGTACGGTGGATTGTATGCGCGACGCTGGCAAGACAAGGATATTCCGGCCACGTATTTGCCCATTGTCGCGGGCCCCACCGCCATCGACGCGGGACAGGTGATGGGGCGTGGTTTGACGGCCAATGTTTTCAGCCTTTGGTCGCGTTTTACGGTATACGGTTTTCGGGTCGAAGTCGAAGGGGCTTATTCGACCGCGAACTTCGATCAGGCGTCGTTGATTCCGGGGCTCGAGATGAATCATAAGGTCAAGGCGCGTCAATTCGGCGGAGCCTTGGAGAGTGAGATTGGACAACCCAACGGTCTGGCGGGAGGCGGGTTTGACATGGGATACGCAAGCGGGGATAGCGCCCCCGGATTCGGTGCCCGACCGCCACTTGCGAAGCTGACGGCGCCTCAACCTGGCGACCTCGATGGCCCCCAAGGGCTTCCGCCTTATGACTTTCGTGTCGACAACTTCCGATTTCACCCGGATTATCGCATCGATCGAATATTATTCCGAGAGATTATCGGCACGGTTACGGATGCCGTCTATCTTCGCCCCCACGCTCGAATTCGATTGTTGGACTTCGATACCGCGCGCTTGCAGGCGTCTGTTGCCGGCATCGCATCGTTTGCCAACTACGCTTCGTCTACGCCCGGAGGCGAAAAATACCTTGGATTCGAACTCAACCCCACGCTCGTGTACACGAGTGACGATGGTTTTGCCGCTGCTTTCGAGCATGCCGTCCTTTTCCCGGGCGCCGGTTTGAACAACCGGGACCTCGGCCTCACCGCCAAACCAGCCCAACTATATCGGCTCCGCCTTTCCTTTGGATTCTAAGCCATGCGACGATTCATCCCTGTTTTCGGTCTGTTTGCCATCGTTCTCAGCGCTTGCGCCGCGGACAACGACACCATGCCGATTCGTCACGAATCATACGACGGAGGCGTATCCGAACCACTCCAATGCATACCCAACCTCGACGGCGTCGTCGAATCCTGGGAGATGGCACCGAAGCTTCAACAAGTCGCATCCTATATCGTCACTCCGCCCTTGCCAGCCACCGCCACCCAAGGGACGTACGTAAATACGGAAGGCGTGGTGAACGACCAAGGCAAGCGGATTTGGAATTGGTCGGCCGACGATACGACCCATCTCGTCGCCAAAATCGTGGCTGAACCACTTACCACGCAATGGTATGCCAACGCTTTCGTGGGGGCTCACTTTGCCCTGCCCTCGGATCTAAGTGGAAGTTTGGTAGGTATCTATTCCCATGATGAGCAAGCCTTGCGCCTGCACGGCGTTGCCTCGGTGTTGGAGAATCCTCCCGAGGGGAAAACGCTATTGGTCTATGAAAAACCCATCGATTTTTTCCCTTTTCCTTTGATGGTGGGCAAGGCGTGGACACAAACGGGTATCGTCAAAGACGGCACGCTGCGTGGATTATCACCCTGGTCCCAGGAAGATGTGTATGAGGTCAGTGTGGACGCGTCGGGAGAACTACGCCTTCCGGATTTCACCTTCACGCAAGCATTGCGTGTTTCCACGAAGGTAACGGCCAAACCCAAAGCCGGTAGCCAACAAGGCTATTCCCAACGGCAAGTATCTTTCGTATTCGAGTGCTTTGGAGAAGTGGCCCGCGCCACATCGATGCTTTTCATCGACGGTGTCACCGATGATCCGGGAAAAGACTTCACGCAAGCGAGGGAAATTCGTCGTCTAGGCTGGTTCTGAGCCATCTTTCCATGACGTTACCCTCGACGGCAACGAAATTAGTATCGACTATGCCCATCGTGGCTCGACTCTTGCTTAGTCATCGAGCATCGTTTTCCCTTATCGAATGCGCTATGACGTAGCGCTGGAGGTCCCCATGAGTCGTGTGAGTATCATAGGCGCCTACAACACCAAGTTTGGTGCCTTCGTTCAGCGAGACAAAGAAACCAAACAAGTCACCGATAGCCTATCATTTTATGATTTGATCACGGAGGCAGGACGAGGCGCCATCGCGGATGCGGGCCTGACGGCCGATCAGATCGATGCCGTATGGGTTGGCTCCTGCTCCCCTTCCCTTTTTGTCAACCAGGAGCACGTAGCACCTCTGGCGGCCGAGATCGACCCCCATTTGCGTTTCAAACCGATGACTCGTACGGAATGCGCCTGCGCTTCTTCTTCCGCTGCACTATACGATGCCCTCTATTCCCTAGAAGCCAACCGCTATCGTCATGTTCTCGTGCTCGGCGTGGAGAAGATGAACCTTCTCGGCACCAGAGAGATGACGCATGCCTTGTCATGTTCTTCCCATTGGCCCACGGAAGGTTCCCAAGGCATGTCCTTTCCCATGCTGTTTGCCGCTTATGCCAAAGGGTATCAAAAGCGTTACGGTTTAGCCGACGACGAATTGCGCCGGATGTTCGCGACGGTAGCGGCTTTATGCTACAAAAATGGAGCTGAGAATCCGTTGGCGCATTTTGGTCCGGGGGGCGTGGCGGAGCGGGCGGGTCTTTTTACCGCCGAGGCGATTCTTGCTCTGCCCGCGGAAGGCAAGGGAAGCAATCCGATGATCGCCGATCCGCTGCGTCTTCACGACTGTTCCCTCGTTTCCGATGGCGCCGCGGCCCTGGTGCTTACATCGACAGATAACGCATTGAAAACACGTGATAAAGTCGTGGAAATCGCCGGCATCGGACACGCCGTCGAACGCATGCCCGAAAACGTTCGCGAAAATATGCATGAGCTGATGGCTGGTAAACACGCGGTTCATAAAGCGTTCGAAGAAGCCCACGTCACGATCCGCGATGTGGATTTCGCTGAAGTCCACGATTGTTTTACCATCAACCAGCTTCTGTCGACCGAAGCGTTGGGGTTATCCGATGATGGTCGCGCGGGCCACGACTACCTCGATGGACGATTCACCCGCGACGATCGATGTCCTATCAATCTGTCCGGCGGTCTCAAAGCCAAAGGACATCCCGTCGGGGCCACGGGAGCTTCCATGCATGCGCTCGCTTATAAACAGCTCATGGGCGAACCCATCGGGGTAGCGGCCCGCGACCCGAAAGTTGGGGTCGTTTTCAATGTCGGCGGCTCGGCCGTCAGTAACTTTGTCACTGTACTTCGCCGAATTCGTTGACTTTTTCGCCGTTTCCCTTCGTCGCCCTATCCCTCACCCCATCGCCATGGTGAAATGTGGGGTCCGACGCCAAGATCATACTATCGGTGGAAACGCTCGTTTGCGCGTCGTCGGTTTTCATCATCCTTTTCTTTGTCTCAAAACAGGCGACAATGCTGCCATGTCTTCGATGTGCGACTTCAATGCCATTTTGCCAGCGCCTTTCGGTGCGTTGGGAGTGCGTCATGCCCACGGAAAGCTTATAGGCTTGGTGTTTCTACCGCCAGAGACGCTCCCTTCAAGCCCTCGGGATGCGTTTAGCGAGCGTGTAAGCGAACAACTCGAGGCGTATTATGCCAATCCTGAGCACGAATTCGGCGTACCCCTCGAACCCAAGGGCACGCCATTCCGAATGCGAGTCTGGAGGGCGTTGCAGAGTATTTCTTGTGGAAATACAACAACTTATGGTGCTATCGCGCGAGATCTTGGCAGCGCGCCGCGCGCGGTCGGACAAGCGGTGGGCGATAACCCCTTACCGATCGTCATTCCCTGCCATCGGGTGATTGCCTCGGATGGAAGCTTGGGAGGTTTCAGCCATAGCCGAATTGGATACACGCTGGAAATCAAACGCTGGCTTCTACGACATGAAGGCGTAGCCGTCCAAGGCTAAGCGCAATAGCTATTTCGCGTTCACGCCAGACACAACCACCGCCGACGATAGACGTCCTTCCACGGAAAGCACGGGCGTTTGATCCCGGTGGTCTCGCCGAGCGGCTTTCGAAACGAGCGGACGGACATACGCCTCCAGTTCTCCAAGCGTGATTTGACCGTCCCCATCGCGATCCGCGCGACCGTAGCCAAGTCCTTCCAGCAGGAAATGCGTAAACAAACCTGAGGTTCCGCCGGGGAGTTGACCGGCAACCTCGGTGACTGAGGAAGCCGAAAGCACGGCCACGTGGGCTTGGGGCGAGGGTTCTGTCACGCGAACGAGGGGTCTTGTGCCGGACGGCAGCACGGAGCGACCCCCAGCCCCGGAAAAACACGAGTCCAAAAACACCATTGATTCCGACGAGGCGCGACCGAGACGAGCCGTCACCTCGGACAACGGAATCGACGTTCGTTCCACATACTTGGGGTCCCCATCATAAGGCAAAAGGTAAGGCGTTCCCTTCGCCGTGTCCGGCGTCCCATGACCACTGAAGTAGACAATGATTCTTGCACCCGCGGGCACATTTTTTTCGAGCCAGGCGAGTTCTTTGTCGATGTCGGATCGGGTGGCGCGTTCATCGAGAATCAATCGAAGTTGGTCCTCCGGCACCCCTGCCGTACGTTGAAGCATGGCGGCGAAGTATTCCGCATCCTGGCGTGCTCCCGTGGGAGGTGGAACATCCCGGTACCTTTCGATGCCGATGACCAGGGCCCAAGTAGAAGGTTGGGGAGCGCCTGCCACGAATTCCGAAGGGACAATCGGTGTGGGAGAATCAGACTGCGCAACGCCCGCAACGTTCGTCCCCCGGCTGCTCGCAAATCGGGCCACCCGTTCGGAGGCGCTCAGAGAATTGACGAGGTTGGTAGCCACCGTTTGCTCGTATCCCGTGCAACTCCTGTACTGGCCGCTATCTCCTTCGACTTGATCAATGATGGTGCCGTCCCGTTCGAGAGAGAGAAAAGCATTGGTTTCATACGTCTTGAGCGGCCAAAGACCATGCGAAACCACTTCCGCATTCACGTTCGCCACAGCATCGTGGGGTGCCGACATATCGGTCACGACGTCAAATCCGGCCTTCAGCAATGCCGAATGCGTGGCGCTGCGAAGAGCGGGAGCCAAAGCAGCGCATTCACTTGCAGCATCACCCGTCAATCGCGGTTCCGAAACGAACACCCGTAGCCCTTCGATATTCGGCGGTGCTTTGACGATCTTGGGCGTACCGCAACCCGCCACGATACTCATCCCGAGTACCAACCCCAAAAAGTGTAAAGACAGGTTATGCATAGCTCTTATCTATAGGGCAAACCGCATCAAAGGGAGGCGGGAACAATCGTATAGGCAAGGATGGCCCTTGACCAGCGAGCCATAGACAAATCATTGATTTTATTAGTTATTTCTGATACATAGGCGGCTCCTTCCGTGGATTCCGCCCCAAAAGTTGGTTTGAAGCGTTCCCAATCCGTTTTTTCTGAAAACGCATAGACGACGAACAGCTCATGCACGGGTTTGTCTGGTTGGTGGAGTTGCGCCTGAATGCGGATTCCGGCATTCCGTTCCGCGGAAGAAGGGAGAACGGCAGGATGATTGGGCTCCGCCACCGGTTCAGGTTCCTGCGCGGAAGGCCATAGCAGCGCGGCACGTCCATCGCTTTCTTGGTAAAACACGATCAACCACGCTTTTTTACTCGTACGAATGGTCACCGAGACAGCTTGTCCGTCTTGCACCGTGGTGGGTAACGAGACGTCGAGATCCAGGGGCGTAATGCCTTGCATATTCCGTGTGGCAAAGCCGTAGGCCATGGGCTCGCGCCACTCGGTAGAGTCCACGATTTTACTCGATTCTTCGTGAGACACCGAAGGTGAAACAGCAAGAGCCGTGACGCTAGCGGCACCCCCGAGATCGGATTGGGTCATGAGTTGGCGGCGTCCGGAACCGACAAAAACTCTGTCGACCACGATATCTCCGCACCGGGGACTAACATCCGCTTCATAGATTTCCGTGTTTTGTATCTCCGTATGCACCGTGACTCTTCGGCCGTACCGTCCTTCGATTTCGATGAGTTGGGGCAATCCACCAGCCAAGGCCGTGAGAGAAGACAACTGAACGTTGCGACGAGTATCGAATCTCGAAGGCATGCGTTTGACCGTCACATCGCAGCCGGCCGCGCGAGATTGCGCAATCGTCCATACGTTGTCCCCCGTCATATGAACCGCTCGACCGAGTAGTGATTCCGGATCGGCCGAAGGCACCAAAAGCAAATGCGCCTGCGCGGTATCCGACACCGAGGATTCCTCCGCAACGAGCGGCGAGACCAGCGAGCCTTTCCCGCAAGCCGATAGGATGCCAAGGGCCAGTGCCGCCAAAGTTGTCCCGAGCATGAATCGATGCTTCATTACCTATCCTCGTTCGTCCCGGCCACCTTCAGCGGCATCATCGCGTCAACATACGACCATTTCTTACTTTTCTTCCTTGCCACCCCTGCGTGGGCAACCTTTGGGGTGCTACAACACGTTCATGCGCATTTACCAACTTGGAAAGCTGATTGTTTTGCCCCTTTTCGTGGCATGCAGCGGTTCGACGGTCAAGGACGCCGACGAACCCGACGCACAACCCGATGTGCAAACCGACGTCGGAAAGACGGATGGACAGCAAGAAGCGCAAGCCGACGTAGCCTCTGAGCCGGAGCCTTGCGTTCCCGAGGGTTCGTGGAACTTGACCCTCATTCGCAGCGACGGCGTGAGCACGCAGGAGCAGATACAGATTGCGGCGGATGGTGGGCAAGACGAGACGACCCACGAAATTGTGTTTGTGGATCGCGTGGTGCCCACGAATTCGTGTACCTATCCGGATGCAAGTATTTCCGATGCGGCCCCCGAGACGCAAACAGCGCGCGGCACTCTGGAGGAATCGAGTTGCACACTGCGTTTGGGTTTCACGAATCGTTGGTGTTCTTCCGGGGAAGATCAATGCGAGCAGTTCAACATATCGCTCTCGTTCCAGGGAGATCGCGCGACGGGAGGCGCTGATAGTGAAGGTGGATGGTGCCTCGACAAGGGCCACTGGACTTGGGAGGCCAAAGCCACCCGTATCCCGTAAGCTTGCGCTTTGGCGGCTCCTTCGCAGACGAGCCCACGGGGAAGAAGTCATCCCCCCTTCAGTAGTAACATATTGAATTTACAGCATATTAATTCGCCCGCAATCAGGGCATTCCCACGTAACCTTGTTGCAAGACATCCCCCATTCGTTTTCCATCATGCAAGGGAGACAAATCTGGAAGGGGCAATCGACGCAAGCAAAACAGAAGGGCAAGGATTTCTCGCATAGGGTGCAGTGGAAGAGCTTGCGTTTTCGTCGCTGCTGACCCTTCGTATGGCTCACGACATCACTCCGTTATGCGTTCAGTCACGATACCTTGTCATCGTTCGCGGAAAGGACCATCGCGAGTGTCTCAGCCATGGCTCGAAGGTTATAGGGTTTGGGAATCGCGCCACGAAACCCGTAGGAAGCGAAGTCTGCCATGACTGGATCGTTGGAATAACCACTCGATACGATGGCAGGCAGCGTCGGATACCGTTCCGACAGCTTGCTGATGATTTCCTGTCCCCCCACCCCGCCTTGCACCGTGAGGTCCAAAACGACGGCATCAAAGGGTTTTCCCTTCGCGGCTAGTTGCTCGATTTTTTGAAGAGCATCGATTCCATCGCACGCCGTTTCCACCTCGTATCCCAATGATGTCAGCATGTTTTCGGCCAGTTGGCGAATCATCGGCTCATCGTCCATGACCAGAATCCTGCCCGTTCCCCGCGGCGGCGTTGCCGTTTCACCCTGTTTAGGTTTCAGAGCTTCGGTAGCCACGGGCACATAGAACCGGCACTCCGTTCCCACGCCGAGCTCGGAGTCGATGACGATATGACCTCCATGTCTTTTCAAGATCGAAAAGCAGACGGCAAGACCGAGGCCATTGCCATAAGATTTCGTGGAGAAGAAAGGCTCAAACACCCCACGGAGATTCTCGGGCGAGATCCCAATCCCATCATCTTTGACAGAGACGCGAACGTAAGCTCCCGGCTGCAGGGGAAGGGCATCCTCTGGTTTGACGATAGTATTGTCCACGGTAATTCGAACGGTTCCGCCCGTGGGCATGGCTTGGTACGCGTTGATCACGAGGTTTTGAATGACTTGAGCGATTTGACCTCGGTCGGCGAATACGGGCTGAAGGTCCGGTGCGAAAGAGGTTTCCAGAGCGACGTTCGAACCACGGAGCGCGAAGGCGGCGGATTCTTCCACGAGTCGAGCCATATCCACCGGACCACGAATGGGAGCCCCTCCACTCGAAAACGTCAGAAGTTGCTGGGTCAAACCGCGCGCGCGATCCGACGCTTTCTCAGCGTCCTGTAACCGCTCCCGTGTTCGGTCCGACAATGCGGGATCCCGTTTCGACAACGATATATTGCCCAGAATCGCGGTGAGCAAGTTGTTGAAGTCATGGGCTATCCCTGCGGCAAGAAGTTTCACCGACTCGAGCTTTTGCGATCGAATCATCTCTTCTTCTAATCTTTTTCGGACGCTCACGTCGCGAAACACAATGACCACGCCCACTTCCACGCCGTCTCGATCTCGGATCGGGGCTCCACTATCGGAAATCAGCCGTTTGCTACCATCGCGCGCTTGCAAAAAGACCTCGAACGACCCGATTTCCTGCTCATCCGTTCGGAGTGTTCGCGCCAAGACATTGCAGGGTTGATCGTTTTCGTCTCGAACGACGAACACCTCATCGAGAGCCAGTCCTTCCGCTTCCGCCTGGGTCCACCCCGTGAGCTGCTCGGCCTGTCGATTCATGAGAACGACCCGACCGAGTCTATCAGCCGTAATCACACCATCTCCGATGCTTCGAAGGGTGACAGCGAGAAGTTCTTTTTCTCTGGACAAGGACTGTTCGACGAGCACGCGTTCGTCCAGCTCCCGTGCCAGGTCTTGGTTAGCGATTTCCAACTTAGCGTTAATTCGTTGGATTTCTTCCGCCTTGCCGACCGTTTCATTTCTTGCGCTCCGCAGCACGTCGAGCATTTCATGAAACTTGGCATACAGATGGCCTATCTCGTCATCACGCGGTTTTGGGTCTTTCGACAACCTCAGGTTATCCCAGCGCACCGCCTCCACGCGCCGCGACAATTGGTTCAACGGCCTCACCGCGTAATAATGAAGAATCAGCCCTACCGCGATGCTCACGAAAAGCACCACCAGCGACGTCATCGAATAACGCACGACTGTCGTTTGAATCCCTTGGGAAAAAGCGGTTTGGACTTCATTGGCCCGGCTTGCCACCGCTTGCTCGGGAACCACGATGGCAAGGCTCCATCCCGTGGCACGAACCGGCGCAAAAGCGATGAGTTTTTGTTGTCCAGAAAGACGAATATTCCGGATATCGGTTTGTCCGTTTTTCATCGCGCCTACGATTTCTCGAAGGTCATGTTCGGGACTTTTGTCGAGCGTCGTGCTCCCGTAAGATTCCACCATCTCTTCGGTCCATGGCAGCTCCCGCCCATTGAGGAAGGTTTGCATCAAGGCTTTTCGATGCGCGGAATCCCAGGCGATATCCTCAATACCATCTTTGGAAATCGCGAGAACCTTTCCGGCTTTGGATACCAGAAACGCATATCCGTCGGCCTCTTGACCAGCAATGAATTGATTGGCGATCACGGATAGCAAGACGTCCATGCCGACGCTTCCGAGAAAGCGATCGCCATCGTAAAGCGGCGCCACGCAACTGGTCATCCATGTGTTTTTGAACTGATCGAAGTACGGTTCGATCCACAGCAGTTTCCGTTCCGGATTGTGCTCGGCGTCGACGAGCCGCACGTAGTCCTCGGTAGACTCATCAAGGTCCAAAATGCTGGGATTCTTCGCAATGATTCGATTGTAATCGTACTCTGGCCGAACGTTCGTAACTCCATTGGTGAGCACGATCCACGCCAGATCCGCCGAGATTTCCTGCAGTTCAATCGCCAGTTGGAGATGCATATCGAACAGCATCACCGATTCCAACGACGCTTCGATCGACGTGCGCAATGCTGGATCGTGTCTCAATTTCCTCACCACCGGACGCGGCACCCAAGGTGCTCCCGGTATTTTCCCATCGAAATCCGCATAGGCACCATACACAGGGTGTACGTAGCCAAAACCCGCTAGCCCGGCCGTATCGACCCCGGTATAGGCACGCGGAAGCTTGTCGACGTCATAACGCTCCCGGTGCCTATGCAGCACTTGATAATGAGAGCGAAGATGCTTCACTCCATTCTCGAAAGAGCTGCAAAGATTATCTAACTCCAGCGCTTCCGCGGAAGCGCGTTTCTGCAAATGCATTCTCTCTGTCCGAAGCAATACCTCCGTCGTGGTTTCGGTCGTTCGATCCCCGATTTCACGCACCGACAAATAGCCGGTCATCCCCAACAGAAGAAGAGGGAAGAGAAATGCGACAAGAAGAATCGCGGAAATCTTATAAAAGATTTTCATGTTCGATAGCCCGGAGGGGCGACACCTTCCATGCCCTAAAACAGTATACTTCACCATCGAATTGAGGAAGGGTGAGACAGCAAGACGAGCCCATTGTTCGGACGCTTCGCGATTTCATCTTGGACAAACTCGCTCACCTTCACCCTCCACCCGAGACTTCCCCATGCCTCGAGACGACCTATTCGCACAGCCGTTGCTCCTCGATGGCGCCACTGGTACCGAACTCGAACGTCGCGGTTTGCAAACCAAGCTTCCGTTGTGGACCGCTTTGGCCGCTCGCGACGTTCCGGAATTGCTTTTATCCGTTCACCAAGACTACGTACACGCCGGGGCCGATATCCTTACCGCCTGTACCTTTCGAACCAGTCGATTCACACTATCCAAATCCGGATTATCCGATCTCGCCTGGCCCATCACGCAAAAGGCCGTACATATCGCGCGACAGGCAACCGTCGGCACATCGAAAAAATTGCTCGTTGCCGGATCCATCGGTCCTTTGGAGGATTGTTATGCTCCTGCCAAGGCTCCCCATGACGCAATTCTCGAACGTGAACATGAAACGCACGCCAATCACCTTGCTCGTGCAGGCGTCGACCTGATGCTCGTCGAATCCATGCCCACGGCTCGTGAAGCCCTCATCGCTACCCAAGCCGCCCTCCGTACCGGGCTACCCGTCATCACCTCTTTGCTGGCTCGTCGCCACGGTTTGCTTTTTGACCACTCCCCCTTGCGTTCCGTCATTGCACAACTCGCTTTGCTTCCCATCCAACTTGTCAGCGTCAATTGCTGTTCCCTCCAGGCTTGCGATGAAGCCATCCCCTATCTATCCGCATGCGGTCTTCCCTGGGGATTGTACCCCAACGCCTCAGACCCAGACGGATCGTTTGGAGGGACAATCAAGGACCTGGATCGCGACTTATTCCGCAGCGCCGCGCAGTCCTGGTTTCATCGTGGAGCCAGCATGATTGGTGGGTGTTGTGGAACACGACCCATGCATCTGGCAGTGCTTGACTCGCTTCGCCATACTCTGTTGACGCCGCAGCCCTCGAAGCCTCGAGCATGAACGCCAAGCTTGTTTTGCTACCCCAGGGTCTGTCAAACCTGTCCCGACGTTGATCGAATAGCATCCCCTTCCCCGCCCAAACGCGTACTATCCGGTCGTTCACGCATTCATTCCCATGCCCGTATATCAGGGCATCTTTTCCACTTCCGCTTCCGTCGCACGCAAACTTCGATCGCCACTCGAGGCGATATAGGCCAACACGACACTCGTGGTCATGAACACTGCTGCTGTCACGGCGGTCAAACGCGTGAGTAGATTGCCAGCACCACGACCACCAAATACTTGGCGAGTCGTCGAGGCACCGAAAGCCGCACCAAGACCGCCACCCTTGCCCTGTTGCAAAAGCACGACGAGAATGAGAAAAAAACAGGCAAAGACGTGGATGATGCTCAGGATCGTCTCAAACATGACTGCGCGGGGTTGTACGACAGCCGAAGCGGTTGTGCCACAACGATCGTTTCGAGCCGCCGATCAAGAGACAGTATTGAACATCCCCGTGGACTGAGTTCCGTTTTCCTCGGGTTCGAAGACGAGCAAAAACGACTGGAGAGCAGCGGCTAGACACATCGAACAGGAAAACTCTTCATAGAAAACATGTAGTTAGGAGTTCGCTGGGCCCAGCTATCCCTGCCGTAGTGTTTCGATATGGACGGGACCCTATTTTCGAATTGGAAGGGGCAGCTAACCGCCACTGGGGACACGATGATGGGTGTCTTGCTGCTCACTGGCATTTTTGAATCATGATGCCCACGAACGCGAGCCTATGTGCGGTCGAGGCATGAACGACCTTTGGCTTCGATGGTGGAAGCCAGCACCTGTCATCCCATGCCACAACGTGTTCCGATGATTCGTCATGGTCATCCCCATGCACGGATGACCATTGACTCTTGCAAGATCGGTCATCCGGATCCGGTCTCAGTATCCGCATTCGGATGATTCGAAAGCCCGAAGTACAACAGACTCGACTTGCCTCATTTGGCGAGAGACAATCGGTGCGTCCATCCATCGGGCGTGACAGCAGGAGCCCGTTCTGCCAGTCTCGGATGTGCTAGAAACGAGCAGGAGCACCGTGACCCGCATACCGCCTCACGAACGGCCCGAAATCGAGCGTCCCGACGACGTGGATGACAAGGCTGTCCTATCGGTGTTTCGGGTTCCGAAAGAGTTGGCGGGTATGCGCGCCGACGTTTTTTTGTCGACGCAATTACGAAACACGAGCCGCACACGCGCGAAGATCATCGTGCGAGCCGCGGCTCGATTTCTCGACGGCTCCCGGATCAAACCCAATACCCGCCTCGCTCCGGAGCAATACATCGCTCTGTGGCGTCCGGCTTGGGACGAGACGGAAATACCATTTGACATTCCCATCTTGTTTCAGGACGAGCACCTGCTTGTCATCGACAAACCTGCTGGACTGCCGGTCCATCCCTCCGCTCGTTACTACCGCAATACCGTCATCAAGAAGCTTGGCGAACGTTTCCCTTCCGAGCATCTCGTACTCGGGCATCGCCTCGATCGAGACACCAGCGGCGTTCTGGTTCTCGCTCGCACCATAGAAGCCGATCGCCTGCTAAAAAAGCAGTTCAGGAACGTCCTGGGCGTGGAAAAGTCCTACCAGGCCATCACGTGGAATACGCCTCCTTATCCTCAACAGCGCATCGAACTACCTCTCGAACGAAACCCAGAATCGCGTCTGCGCTGCACGATGCGCGTCGCTGCTCCCGGAACCGGATTGAAAGCCGCCACACGCATCGGAATCATCAAACGCTATCGCCGTGGCGATCGTCGATACTCGCTCGTTCGCTGCGATCTCGAAACGGGACGACAACACCAGATCCGCGTTCATCTCGCCTCGCTGGGATGTCCCGTGGTCGGAGACAAAATCTATGGTCCCAGTGAAGAACTCCACGCTCGATCCTCGGATGGTACGCTTACAGACGATGACAGGTTACAACTCGAATTGCCCCGCCATGCTTTGCACGCCTGGCGGATGGCATTCATGCATCCCATGACGGACGATCGGCTCGTTTTCGAAGCGCCTTTGCCAGAGGACATGCAGGCATTTGTTCGTGGACTCGAAGTTGACGACACCCTTTGACGACAACACGTGCTGTCGTGATCGAAGCAGGGCTCAACGCGCTGGGAAAATCCCTTGGAGACGTGTGCGCAAGGTATGCCAATCCAGGTTCATCAGACCGAAATGCTCTTCCAGAATTTGCTTTAACTCATTGATTTCATTGATTTGTTTTTCGATTCTTTGCGATCCTCGTTGTATCGCGAATCGGTCACGTCTCAGGGTAACGCGTCCTTGCTCGGTCGCCAGCGCTGCTACCGGCTCTTGGGTGAAGTACGACATCGGATGGGTCGATGTATAATGATTGGCTGGGATGTAGTCTTGAGCCCGAACGCAACAAGGCAGCAGTGAATATAGGGGTTTCCAGCCATGCTCTTTGAGCACCGAAAGCTGAACTTCGTGATTGTCGGTTGGCTCGAGACGGTAGGTATCGAGCTGCTGCTGTTCGGGAGAAAAGAACTGCCAACGTAGCGGCGCACGCAAGGTAGCTGCCCCAAAGCCGACATCGCACAGGTACTGTTGTCCGTCCACGGTCACGCGAAGCGCCATGTGGGTCAAGGCGGGAGTGGTGGCAGATCCAGACCAAACCCGGCCGAGCAGCCGGTCCACCTGATAACCCAGCGACTCGAGCAACAGGAGCAAAAGGCCATTGATCTCGAAACAATACCCACCCCGTCGTTGCATCACGATCTTTTCGAAGATCGCCTCGGTGGTCAACACGATGGGTTTGCCTTCCAAAATCGCGATATTTTCGAAAGGCACATGACGTGGAATGGCCTGATGCAAGACGACGAGCCGCTGCCAAGGGTCGTTGGGAAGAGAGGAAATACCGATACGATCGAGAAGGGCCGACCAATCCACGACGGCTTACCTACCCTCCACGGAAGTCAGTGAAAAGAGGAGAAGGAGCTTTGGTGGGAAACGAAAAAACAACGCTGATTTCTATTGTTTCGCGATACGTCCGTGCCTCGATACGTTTTCCGTCAATCGAAAGAGTATCCATTTTTGGATAGACTAGAGACCTTTTGGAACGGCATTCAAATCCACTTGAGAAAGGGCATATCGAATCAGAGCGCTGCGATTGGCTTTGGTCAAACCGCGCGCTTTGAGTTCATCCACCATTTCGTCGAGTTTTCCCAGGTCCTCGGTGTACATCGAGATACAAATCACTTTGTAATGGGCTGGTTTTTCCGGCTTGGACACCGGTTTGGCTCGATGTCCACGCTGCTCGGGTGGCGGTGTGTAGAACGCCCCGGAAAGTACATCTTGTACTTCGTCCCGGTCCAACACACTTCTAGCCGTCGCTCGATAATCCCCTTGTTCCTGGCTCATGCCTTCGTCCTCCGTCACGCCGTGACCGCAGCCGCTGCCATCGTTGCCGGTTCCATGGTCGCCCCAGTCGTCACACCCAATGACGAATCCCTGTCCATGATGAGTTGATTCACTATCGTGCGGTAATCATCCGCAGCCGTCGATGCGCCCGCATACTCGAAGATGGTCTGTCCATGCGCGGGAGCTTCTTTGACTTTGATGGCCGATCGAATGGGAGGAAGACACCGGTCGCCAAAATGCTTTTGCAGCGTTTCGACCGCCTCCCGGCAGATATTCGCTCGGGCATCATAGAAGGTTGGAAGAACACCCCACAGCTTCACGGGGTGATGCAGGAGTTGATTCACGTTGCGCACGGTTTTGATGACTTGCCGAACTCCCACGAGGGACAAGTAGTCACACGCCACCGGTACGAGTACATTATCCGCAAATACAAGGGCGTTTTGGTTCATCAACGATAAGCTTGGGGAGCAGTCCAAAACAATGAAGTCATACCCGCGAACGGCCGGAGACAATCGATCACGCAACACGCGATCGCGGTTCTGACGTCCCGCGAGATACAGTTCCGCCGCGGCCAAGGTTTCATTCGACGCGATCAGGTCGAGGTTTTCGCGAACGGATTGAATGACCGTTTTCAGCGGAAGTCCCATGACCAGAGCATGGTACAAAGACTTGTCCGCGTTTTTATTCAAGGACACGCCCACATTGCCTTGCGCATCGGTATCCACGAGCAATACGCGCCGTCCTGTCTGCGCAAGCCCGGCCGCAATACTCACCGACGTCGTGGTTTTACCCGTTCCGCCTTTGTGATTGAAGATGGCAAACACCATGGCTGAACGTTTGCTTGGGGCGTTTTGTACGGGGGGCGCCGTGCGTGCTTCGATCGTGGGAATCAAGCTGACAGGTTCTGCGGCAGAAAGCCTTGCCCGATTCTCAGGAAGGTTTTGATGCGCTGCTTGAGAATATGCCGTCGGAGGATCGCTTGCCACTGACGCGTTCGAGGCCACAGGCATCGTAGGCATGATCTTCGGTTCAGCCGTTTCGTTCGAAAGAGGCTCCGTTGGCCCGGGTGGTTGCAGCACACCGTTGGCCATATCGCCAAGCCGCACACCACGTGCCTCGTCGAGGATTTGCTCTCGGCATGGCAAAGAGCAAGCATATTTCCGACGATCCGCGACATAAAGCACTTGCGAAACGAGTTGTACACGGAAATGCTTTCGACACGCATCACACGTCATCAAGCCCTGTCCGTTCGCCGTCTGACTGGTTTCCAGGCATTTTTGAGAGCAATAAAACGAAAAACCGTCTTCGGATTCCTCCATTTGATAACGGAACTGTACCTCGAAGGAGTTGCCGCACACACTGCATGACTCGGTCATTCTGGCCATCTGATCGTCCTCCGCGGTCGGCATTCGTGCTCACGCCGCCATGTCCCGTCGCTTAATCATGTACAGATTGAAGTGGCCAAATTTTGCCACCGACAACCAGACGTAGCGAACCAATACATGTATACGAAGGTAGGATGAGCCAAAGCGGCTGGATGCGGAATGGGGAGCCATGCCCCACGCATCAATGCCGGAAATGACGTTTTCCAGTGAAGATCATGGCGATTCCTGCCCGGTTGGCCGCATCGATGACGTCTTGGTCCTTCACGCTGCCGCCGGGTTGCACCACAGCGCCAACGCCTTGTGCCGCCGCAAGTTCGATGCCGTCGGGAAAGGGGAAAAATGCATCGGACGCCAGAACTGCGCCTCGAGAGGCCTCGCCAGCTTTTCTACACGCAATCATGACACTTTCGACGCGAGACATTTGCCCTGCTCCCACGCCTACCGTCACGTTTGGTTTCGCGAGTACGATCGCGTTGGATTTGACGTGTTTGACGACTTTCCACGCGAAAGAAAGCGCGAGCATTTCTTCTTGGGTGGGAGCCCGGTTCGTCACGACAGCCGCGGCTTCCACCTCGCCTTGTGCGGTGGTATCGCGTTGTTGCACAACAATGCCGCCGCTAATGCGACGAAGCACATCGGAAGGGTGGTCTGGCGGGAGCATCACACCGCAATCGAGCAAGCGGAGGTTCTTTTTTTTGCGGAGAATGGCGAGGGCTTCTTCCGAAAAGCCTGGTGCCACGACGGCTTCGAGGAAGGTCTCGGCAAGGGCGGAAGCGGTAGCAGCGTCAACGTTGTGGTTGAGTGCGACGATACCGCCGAAGGCGCTCACGGAATCTGCCTCTCGGGCAAGTCGGTAGGCTTTTTCGAGGCTATCCGAAGTGGCGACGCCGCATGGGTTGGTATGTTTGACCACGACGGCAGCCGGGGATTGGAACTCCCGAACGGCTTCGAGAGCCGCATCGAGATCGATGAAGTTGTTGTAGGATAATTCTTTGCCTCCAGCACCCAAGCTTTTCGCCATGGCGATGGTTCCGATGGGCGCGTGGCGTTCGCGGAAAAATGCGCCTTTTTGATGAGGATTTTCGCCGTAACGCAAATGATAACCACGCTCGAAGGGCAGGGTTAGAAACCTTGGAAACGGCTCAGGTCCTTGCGCGTCGGCATCGGTGGAAAGATAGCGGGCGACAGCGGCATCGTAAGCGGCGGTGTGAGCAAATACTTTGGCCGCCAGTTGTCGGCGTTTACCAAGGTCGAGGTCTCCGTGTTGTAGTTCTTGGGCTACCCAATCGTAGTCGTCGGGGTCACAGACGGCGACGACGCGTTGATGATTTTTGGCGGCGCTACGCAACATCGCAGGGCCCCCGATATCGATATTCTCGATGATTTCCGCATCGCTGGCATCGGCGCGGCTTACGGTCTGTTCGAACGGATAGAGGTTGACGACCACCATATCGATAGGTGTGGCTCCTACTTTGGCGAGATCGTTTTCGTCACGACCCAGTCTGGCGAGAATTCCGCCATGTACCGCGGGATGAAGCGTTTTTAGGCGCCCATCCATCACCTCCGGACTACCGGTGTATCGTTCTACCGGGATAGCCTCGATGCCTTCGTCGACCAGCAGCTTTGCCGTGCCTCCTGTGGAAAGCAACTCGAAGCCCAGATTCGACAGGGATTTGGCGAATGGAACGATACGACTCTTGTTGCTGACAGAAATCAAAGCGCGACGAGTGTTCATGGGGGGGCGGGTACCCGTATGTGCGGTCGACGTCAACCGCCCCGGCAACAATCGTGAATGAAACGCGATGGATAGCGCGCTGAGGAAAACGCGCGAGCGGGGGGAATTTTCGGCTCACGTAACGTATCATGAGTACGTCTGGGACCATTCGACACCGGACCCCTTTCCCGATAGGAAGACCAACCATGCGAAATACAAGTTGGATAGTTGTTGGCTTGGCGGCCATTGCCTTGGCCGTCGGTTGCACGACCAAGTCCGAGGAGGACACGGGCCCCGCCAGCGGGGGTTCCTCAGGAGGCGGTTATACGCCTACTCCCAACGGAGTCGGGATTGGCGAGCAGGAAGCGTGTGAGATGCTGCGCGACGCGTTCGACAAGCATGCGTCACGACTTAGCTGCACGTATACGTTACCGGAATGCCCAGCGTATATTCGGGCGGGGCAGGCTCCTGTTTGCTCCAAGTACGACGAGGGGACAGTGAAGGGATGTGCTGACTTTTACGCTGGATTCACGTCTTGCAGTGAGTTTCAGAAGCGGCCGTGCCATATCATGAATATCGAAGGCAGTGCGCCGACGGGTTGCCCTGATGACGCTGGCGTGTCGGACAGCGAGGAGCCGACGGAGGCAGGCGAGCCGGATGCCGAGGAGCAGGTGGATGGGGGCGAGCCGGATGCTGAGGAGCAGGTGGATGGGGGCGAGCCGGATGCCGAGGAGCAGGTGGATGGGGGCGAGCCGGATGCCGAGGAGTGACCGGAAGCGAAAGAGCAATGGAATAGGTACAGAAGCCTGAATCAGGCACCGAAGTCGTCGAAACTGATGGAATCCGCGTGATCGAGGGCGTCCTCACTGTCTTCGTCGTCATCGGTTTCTTCGACTCTGTCGGGTTCCTCAAAGTCGTCGGCGGTCAACATGGGGAGCCTGCGTTTTCCGTGGGGTCCTTCATCGACATAGTCGCGAAGGGTTTCCATTTCCTTGAGAAGTTGCAATTTTGCAAGGGCATTGACCTCGAGTTGGCGGATTCGTTCCCGAGTCAGGTTCATGATGGCTCCGACCTGTTCTAACGTGGCCCCGCCCCTATCGGCCACATCGAGGGCGCAGCTTTCGATCATTTCCTCGACTTCGAGGTCGGGGAAATTGAGCTTGATGGCCCCTGTTTTGTCAGACACGTCGATAAATAGGTGATATCGGCAAGATACGAACGGGCAAGGTCGAAGGCCATCGACGCACTCGGCCCTTGTGCGAGGTTTCCAATAGTCCGTTTCGGGATACAGGAGCCGGCCGATCTCGAGTTCTTTTTTTGTCATTCGGCGGACACTGATGGTACGAGCGCGGACATCTCGCTTCCGACGGGACCGGCGTTGTTCACGGGTCATGGGAGCGGCCAAAGCGCTTTGGGTTCCATCGTTTGCGGGACTCGAAGCCTGAGGCAAGGACTCCATGTTGTCGAAATGATTGTTATTGTCCATCCGAGGAATCTCCAGGTCGACCATGTACTTGTTTCGAGTTTCACACGTACGATCCTGCACACGGACGGACACCTGGTCCGCACGGGCCGAAACCGTTTCCATGGGAGCTGGGGAGTCGAAGAAGAGGTAGGTTAATCGTCGGACACGGTCCGACAGACATCCCACGGCACCTCACCGGTGACAATCCCTGCCCAATGTAGCAACACCAGGGTTGCTTATTTGCCAATCATGGCCGCTATATTCTTATCCTGTGGCGGCCGGCACTTCCATGATTTCACATCTTCGCGCAAGATTTGTTTCGACATTGGCGAGCCGTTCCAACAACTGATCAGCCATGGCTCGCGCGTGATTCAAGTCTACGGACACCGAGTTTCGTAGTGATTGTGATTCCACCTTGTCGACAACGGCTTCCAACGTCACAAATACTTTCGCTATGGCTCTTCGAAGCTCTTCCAACTCGCCTCGCATGAAAAGTACGTTTTGCTGAACTTGTTCAATGGTGAGGCCGTCGGAAAGCAATTCTTTTATTTCAATGATTTGGCGAACGACCGTGACCGGATACATTCCATGGGAGCCGGTATTTTTCCCTTTGATACCCACGCGAACGCTTCGCGGCAGCAGGCCGAGTTGGACCCATTTCCGCAGGGTCGCCTCACTGAACTTGATACCCAAGGAAGCCAATAGGTCGAGAATGTCCGCCGAAGAGATACCTAGAGCGTATTCATCTTCGATACGCCTCAATACGCTCTGGTCGATACCCCCGACGCCCACGTCGAAACCTCCCTATCCTCACAAGGAATGACTTGGCCAGATAGCTATATAAGACTACTTAACAGCGAGAACGAATCCCCAAAGAGCGAATTGCCCTCGCCGCTCGGCATCCGAAGTCATCAACTCCGAATCGACATTGAACCTATCGCTTCAGTGGAATGCTCACAAGCCTTTGGCGAATCATTTTTTGAGAAGCAGTTGGGAGCGCTCCATCAGAAGCCGGACGGAGGTCAACAGGGACATTATTTGTCACTGTCAGCCTCCCCGTCGATCGCGATTTGTCTTTGGACAATGGACAAATTCAACGTCCGGCTCGGGACCATGGACACACAGCTTCGCACTCCATCTCCCTGCCTACCACACCTCAATTCAGTATGTTCTTATCTAACTCATTCCTGAACTATGCCCGCTTTCCCCCTACTATCCTACATAAACTGCTGCACATATTTTCCGCATTGACATGATTGTGTTCTCGGTGGGTGTCGCCGCCCCCACACTCTTTTTCTGTTTCCTGTTCAACATCCCTTTCCTTCACTATCCTTTGCCTCGTGCTCATCTCTCCCATCGCTCGCGACGTCACAGCTCGAAGAATTCGTACCCGAATCCTTCAATCCGGATCTGGTTCTCCCCTCGTTCTCATTCATGGCTTTCTCAGTAATCACCACACCTTCGACGATGTCGTTCCATCACTGGCCCGTTCATTTCAAACCGTAACGATCGACTTGCCCGGAACGGGGGAAAGTGAAAAACCACCACCCAGTCGCTTCGATTATTCCATCGAAGCGTTCGCGGAAGTCGTCACCGACGTCATTGCCGCCCTTCAAATTGGACGCTGTCACGTCGTGGGTCATGGTTTGGGTGCCGCCATCGCCCTCGCCCTCGCCTCGGAGCATCCCGAGTTCGTCGACCATCTGATTTTGGTATCCCCTGAAATCTATTCGGGTCCCCCCCCTCCGCTCACCCGTATCATGCGTATGCCGCTTGCCGGACGCTTTCTATTCAAACAAGTATTGGGGCGTTCCTTGTTCCACTCTTTGTACCTCAAGCACCAATACGCTCCCGGACATATCGTCCAATCCGAACGCATCGACTCGTATTACGGTCCCTTCATCGAACCAGCGGCACGAGAAAGCGCTTTCGCCGTCTTACGTGCTCAACTCGACATGCGCCCTTCCATCGCTCGGTTATCGCGCATCAAGTCACGCACCCTCGTTCTTTGGGGTCGTGCCGATCGACGACTCATCGCCGAGTACGCACCTCGCTTGGTTCGACAACTCCAACTCGCCCAACTCGAATACATCGAAACCGGCCACACGCCTCACGAAGAAAAACCTGACCTTTTCGTAGCGTCGCTCGAGCGATTCATTCTGGGCGAACGATCATGACTACCTCCCCTTTGCTTCCACGATTATTTCGCAGTCGTTCCTTGATCTTGGGTTCTGGTCTCGTTGTTTTGCTCGTGCTTGTCGCCATCGTGGGACCTTGGTTCGTAGCTCATGACCCCAATCACTCCGATTTCGCTACCGGCCAAGGTACCTTCGGACTGCCAGGAGGTCCAAACCGGCATCATTGGCTTGGAACGGATACGCTATATCGCGACCTACTGGCTCGCCTCTTGTACGGTGCTCGGATCTCTCTATTCATTGCCTTGCTTGCTACCACCCTGGCAGTCACCGTAGGAACGCTGGTGGGCCTTTCAGCAGGTTTTTTTCACGGTTCACGCCTACGCTTCGTGGACACTTGGCTCATGCGCACGGTCGATGCTGGCCTAGCGTTTCCCTATCTGTTGCTCGTCATGGCGGTCGGCGCTGCTGTCGATCGCTCCGACACGACCACCATCATCATGGTTCTGGGGCTCACGGGTTGGCTTGGAACCTCACGGCTCGTTCGTGCGAAAACCATTTCCGTTCGGCAACTCGACTATGTCGTTGCCGCGCGCGCCCTTGGGCAGAACCCCATCATCATCGCCATTCGCCACATTTTACCCAATATTGCCGGACCGATCCTGGTCACTGCCTCGGCTTCCGTGGCTTCCATGATCCTTGCGGAAAGCGTGCTGAGCTATCTATCCGTGGGCATCCAGCCTCCCACTGCCACGTGGGGCAGAATGCTCAGGGAAGGACAGACGTTTTTCACCGCGGCACCTCGTCTGGTTGCCGCACCCGGTGTTGCTATCCTGTTGGCTGTCCTGGCATTCAATCTCATGGGGGAGGGCTTCCGTGACACGCTCGATCCGCGCACTCGCTAATCCGCTTGTGTTATGGCTGTGGCTGCTCGGCTGCCAGGACAGGTTGAACCAGCCCCAGGGAAATCCCACGGAAGGGCCAGCACAAAACGGAGGCACCCTCACAATGTCGACGTTCGTTCACATTCGAACCGTCGACCCCGCCGTTGCGTTCGACGAAGCCTCCGAACCGATCGTTCGACTCCTATTTTCCCGACTGTTTCGCGTGTCACGCACGGGACAAATCGAAGGCGATCTCGTTGCGCATCATGAGCTTTCCCCCAACGGTCTCGAACTCACGATGGAATTGCGTCGCGATGCGCGTTTCCACGACGGTTCTCCTGTCTTGGCGGGCGATGTGAAGCGTTCTTTCGAGCGCGCATTTCATCCGAAAACGCCCTGTCCCGTTCCAAGTTTTTTTGATCGGATCGTTGGCTTGACCGAGTATCGAAAAGGAAAGAGCAGCGAGTTGGCTGGTGTCACAGCGCTTTCTGATCACGTGGTCCGCATCACCTTACGAGAGCCGGATGCCACCTTGTTGCCCATTCTTACGCTAGGAATTACCGCCCCCGTCTGTCGTTCCGCGGGATACGAATACGATCCCCAATTCGATCAAATCGCTTGTGGTGCGGGCCCGTTTCGTCTTGCTTCGTGGCAAGGGCGAGACGTGCTCGAACTCAAACGTCACGAGTCGTATCACGACGCTTCGCATGTTCATCTTTCTGGCATTCGTTGGATGTTCGGCGTCCCTTCCACATCCCAACGGTATCGATTCGAGCGCGGAGAACTCGATATTGTCCACGAATTGACCGCAGCCGATTCGATAGCCTTTCGTGCAGATCCGAGGTGGGCTCCGTTGGGCTCGTGGAGTCGTCCACGCTCCACACGCGGTATTTTCATGAACACGGAGATGCCTCCTTTCCATGATGTGAACGTCCGTCGCGCCATAGCTCTTGCCATCGACAGAAATCAGATTGCCAGTCTTCGAGCCGGTCATCTCGTTGCAGCCAACGGAATGATTCCGTCTGGAGTCGTGGGATACGATCCATCCTTTTCGGGACAGCAGCATGATTTGTCGCAGGCTCTTCAATTGATGAAGCGCGCTGGATGGCCGTACGATCCCTCGACCGACACGGGCGGATACCCACACCCGATCGACTATTATTGTGCGGCGGATTCCTTTGATGTCGCGGTAGCCGAGATATTCCAACAACAGCTCCAGCGCATCGGCATCCGCCTCCGCATCAAAGCCGTTTCTTGGGCGGCTTATCTATCCGTTACCGGACGTCGCCAACAAGCTGCCATGGGAGCCGATGGCTGGTCAGCGGATTTCGACGATCCAAGTGATTTTTTTGATCCTTTGTTTTCTTCCGAGGCCATCCAACAAGAAGAATCTCAAAACCGCGCGTTTTACAATAACCCTCGACTCGATTCGCTGCTCGCTCGGGCTCGCCGGGAAATGCAGCCCAACGAACGCAAAAAACTGTACCACCTGGCTGATGGCATCGTACGCGACGAAGCTCCCTGGGCCACCGTATACGGATTCCGCTATTACGATGTGCATCAGGGATACGTGCAAGGCTACACACCACATCCCCATGCCTACCTCGATGTGGCCTCCGTGTGGCTCAGTGTCTCCCAGCGCACTCTCGCAGCACGAGCGAGAAAAGCACCTCCCCTAAGTATCGCTTCTCTTGCCTACCGCCTTTGTTCTGGGAGGGGACGATGATGCGTCGAATGATTCGACGGATTGGAACGTCGCTGTTTGTCGTGTGGTTCGTATTGACCCTTACGTTTTTGATTCACCATGCCCTTCCGTCGGATCCCGCTCGCGCCATGGCCGGTCTACAAGCTCGTCCGGCAGACGTCGCTGAATTACGGATCCAACTCGGTCTGGACCAACCGCTGTGGAAGCAATATAGCCGCTATATGGGGCGTCTGGTTCGAGGCGATCTCGGACAGAGCTATCAAAGGCATACCGCCGTGGCGACGATTCTCAAAGAGCGCGCATTCAATACGCTCATGCTGGCTCTCGCGGCAACCACGCTGCAAGTGTTCTTTGGAACGCTCGCTGGAATGAGCGTGGCGTTTCGACGTTTCCGATGGATCGACCACAGCGTTGTCTTCTTCACACTCGTAGGAATCAGCATTCCCACATTTTTGTCTGGGCTGATTCTACAGTATTGGCTTGCCTATCGGTGGCGGCTCGTTGCATTCGATGGATTCGGCGCAACGCTCACCGAGCAACTACATTCGCTCATCCTCCCTGCACTCACGCTAGGATCAGTGGGAGCTGCTTTCTATGCGCGGTACGTTCGCGACGAGGTGCGTGGCATCCTCCACGAAGACTACATGAGGACAGCTAGAGCCAAAGGCTTACCCACATGGCGAATCATGTTCGTCCATGGTTTACGAAATGCACTCATTCCATTGATCACACTCCTTGGAATGGATCTCGGCACAATGATGGGAGGTGCCGTCGTTACCGAAAAACTCTTTCGTTGGCCTGGTATCGGGGCATTGACGGTAGATGCCATCCTGGCGCGAGACGGCCCTGTGGTCATGGGCATCGTTGTCGTAACCTCAGTGAGTATCGTTATCGCCAACCTCTTCGTCGATGGGTTGTACGTCATTATCGATCCGCGAATACGGCATCCCGCGGAAACGGCATAACAATCATCGAGCGAGTTGGTATTGGAGCTTTCGTGTGTTCGCCCGTACCGTCATTGCCCCCCCAACGCTCGGCATTCTCCGATATAGGCTCCTTTGGCCTTGCTGGCACACGTTCGATACACCTCGCGCGCTTCGGTCCGACGCCCCGCCTGGTCATACGCTGCGCCAAGAACCAACCATCCAAAAGCATCCGTTGGATAGGCGTTCGTATAGTCGATAGCCATTGCGATCGCCTCGTTCACCCGACCGCGTTCAAGGGCTCGCTGCGCTTGAAAAATGAGGTTTTTGGAGACAGGCTCCCCGGATTCGGGTTTCATCGCATCCATCGGTTCGGCATCCACCTTCGGCTCGTCATGCGCGGCAGCCTCCGGCATGAGCGGCGACGATACCTTCTGCTGCGATGAAGATGCATCGAAAGCTGCATCGCGGTTGGAGAAGTTCATGGGCGTGACATTCGATGACGCAACCGCCGGTTTCGCTGTCGACAAGCTCGAAAGTGTGCGGTTCGGCACCGATTCGCGTTGAAGCCTCCAAATGCCAAAGATCGCTATGACCGACAAAGCGCCGATCGCCACGGCGGCAGCCCGTGAGGCCGCGGCTTTTCTATTCACCCCACCGGTTTCGATCGACGCTTGCCCTTGTTCTTGCTCGAGTTCGTCACGGTCTTCTCGTTCATCCTCGAAAGCGCGTTTGCTCAACCGATGACGTGAAGCGTCAGGATTTTTTTCCTCCTCGTCATCCTCCTCCAGTTCTTTCGACCAAGCCTGTAGTTGTTCTTCCTGCGGCTCATGGTCAATTCCATCGGATTCGAAGGATGAGTCATCCACGGACAATGGGAACGACGAATTCTCCTCGATGTCTGGTGATGGCTTCGCTTCGACATCGGGGTTCGAGTCGTTCAGCGAAGAGGCTCTTTTCGTAACTGGAGACGCTTGATCATCTTCTGCCGCATTTTTCGGAGGTTTGATGACTGGCATACCCGGATTGGTTTTCGCCAGCGGGTCTTGACTTCGAGGCAGAGACAAGGCTGGAGGCTCTACAGCATCAGCATGGTCGATCGGAGCCGCGGGAACCGGCAACGTCTCCCTTTTTTCGAGGGTAGCTTCAGGTGCATCCACGTTTGCCTCCATCGACGGCGGCGATGAAGACATGCTTGCAAGGGCCAGGAAAGCACCATCCAGTTCTTCGTCGATGAGAGGCTCGGCATCCTCGCCCCGAACAGAATATTTAGGTGTACTTTCACTTACTTGCGCACCGTTCCCCTCACCGTCCGCAAGCACGAGAATGCCTTCGAAGTACAATTTCGATACCGTGCCGAGGGTCGAAAGGTCATCGAACGGAGACTCGTCGAGGACATCCTTGATCGCGCGTCCACCATCGAAGAGACGAAGGATTTTGTTCACCTCATCGGGTATCTCATGGAGGCGATCGATGACTTGCTGAGCATCGACGTCGAGTTGCACGGAAAGGGAGGGAAGCTGTTCTTGCAGACGCGTCCATTCGTCGACGCGACGCATTCCTTCCATGAGCAAGCCTTGGGTTGAAACGCCAACGTTGTCTTCCGCGTTGACATTTCCGAATTCAATGGCGAATTCCCCTTTGTTCCAGACCAGGGTTCGATACACGGCCTCAGGGCCTTGCAGATGTCCAAGCGTGGCGTGAACGAGTTGCCCATCGCGGAACAACAGGACGGCTTCATAGTTGTCGTAGGTAATGTGGAGAGTGCCACTTTTCCTTGAAATTTCAAAGGTTTGCAGCAAGTCCACCACACCCATGTCGAGAATCGAGCCCGTGAATCGAGTCCGTCCGGAGGTGGTTTGACGAGCGGCCATACGCTCCTTGGCTCGTCGGTTCAGCAACATATTGATGCGAGCCATGAGTTCGCGCACGAAGATGGGCTTGGTGAGATAGTCTTCCACCCCGAGTTCGAACCCTCGGACTTTGTCTTCGACGGAGTTACGACTGGTGAGAAAGACCACGGGAATGGTCGCCCAAGCGGGGTTTTCTTTCATGCGTTTGACCAACGCAAAGCCATCGATGCCGGACAAGCTCGTGTCCGTAAGAACGAGGTCCGGCGTAGAAAGCTCAATTTTGGCTAAAGCGTCGAGCCCATCATCGGAAACGGTAACCGTATAGCCAGCCTTCTTGAGGCTTACTTCGAGGACCTTGCGGGAGTTCGGGTCCTGATCGACGAGGAGAAGCTGTAGTTTGGCCACGGCGTTGGAGGGGAGAATGAGAGGCAGGCGGGCAGTGTGTCAAGAGAATCGGCAAAAGGCGGACAGATGGCGGATTCCAAGGGGCGGCTTGTGGGAATGGCCCAGCGGGAAAAGTACATGGGGTACGTCAATGATGCCGTGGTTCGACAGGCTGGACGGGTTGGTCGAGGCGAGGGCAGAACGTCGTGAAGTGAATCTGGCGGGGTTATTGCGCCCACGGGTTGATAATCTCGGAAGTTGGGTCGGCGTGTTTTCGGGGCGGTGTGTCCACAGGCTCCGATGTAGAGGGTTTTGGGGGTGATGGGATGGTGGAATGCCGAGAGCGTGGAGTGGTGGGGCGGGTGGTCGGCACCGAGATGCTGTTATCAGGAATGGCAGGCGTGATCGCCGGTTCGGCCGGGGTTTGGGGTGGAGATTGCTGAACGGAAACGCTATTCGCGGGAAGGTCTGAAGGGGTAGAGGTTGGTGTGGCGTAAGCTTCCGAGGATTCGTATCTTGCCTTGTTGATCCATAGAAAGGCCGTGATGGCGATGGCCACGAGCAATCCAGCGGCAGCAAAAGCCAAAATCGCCCAGAACGCACGGGAATTCTGTTGGGTTTGGGAGCCACGAAGGGCGGCTAGTTCTTCTGCGGAGGGCAATTCGAGTTCATCCGAAAGGCGAAATTCGGTGGGAGTACGAATGGAAAAGGAGGACGCGGATGCTTTGACTCGAAAGGAATCTTCATTTCCGATTTCGACCACTTCCTCGATATCGGCGATGAGTTCTTCTACGGAGGCGTATCGATTTTCCGTTTTTTTTTCGAGGCAACGAAAGGTGATATCCTCGAGGGCTCCGAGTTCTCGGGCCGAACCACTTTTGACGTTGAATGGCTCGGGGGTCACGAACATTTGCTTCGTAAGCACCCCCATGAAGGTATCGGCCTCGAACGGTAGATGCCCTGTAAACAGCTCATACATGACGATACCGAGGGCATAGATATCGGCGCGATGGTCGACGGGTTGGCCGGAGGCTTGCTCTGGGCTCATGTAGTGCGGAGAGCCGAAAACGATGCCGGTCTGTGTGATGCGAGCGGCGCCGGCGACTTTGGCTACGCCGAAGTCCAAGAGTTTGACGGTTTCTTCCGCGCCCAAGGCATTGAGAAGAAAGATATTGTCGGGCTTGAGATCTCGATGAATGACCCCCGCGTTATGGGCGGCACCAATTCCGGCAGCAGCTTGAAGCAAGATACGAACAGCTCGCGTCGCGGGGAGCGGCCCCCCTTTCTGGAGGACCGCGGCCAACGTACGCCCCGTCAGGTATTCCATGACGAAATACGGAATCCCTTCGGGCAATTGTCCGAAATCGGTAATCTGGATGACATTGGGGTGGTGGACCGTTGCGGCAGCTCGAGCTTCTTGAATGAACCTTGCGCCAAGCTCGGGTTCTTTCGCCAAGTCACACCGAAGAACCTTCATGGCAAACTGGCGCTGAAGGGTTCGGTGTTCGACTCGATACACCGTACCCATGCCGCCCTCTCCGAGGTAGTCGAGGATCTTGTAACGGTCATCGATAATGCACCCAACGAGCGGGTCGTCAGAAGGGCTAAACGCTTCGGGGGCTACTTCGAGGGGTTCCCCATCGAAGGGGCAAAAAAACGCGTCATTGGTGAATCGTTGTCCGCATAGTTTGCAGCGTTTTGCTGTCGATGGAGGATTGAGTTGTTGACCCACGTCGTGATTGTAAACCAAAAGGTCAGGTCAAGCGCTATGGGAAGAGGGGAGGAAGGAGGGTCGGGCTCAGGCAGCGGGCGTACCGCAATTGGCACAGAAGCGAGCGGTAGGGGCGAGTTCCGTACCGCATCCGGAGCAGAATTTTTTGGCGGGTGCAGCGAGGGGCGCTCCGCATTCAGCACAAAAACGCCCGACGGCCACGGTAGCGGCGCATTTGGGGCATTGGGTGGTGCCCCCAGCAGCCGTCGGCACCGCGGCTTGCGGGTAAGGCGGAGGCTGACCGTATTGACCTTGGGGGGGTGGCATATTGGGCTGGGGGTATTGAGGTCCTTGGGGGTGGGCCATCTGACCAGCCATCATGCCTGCCATTCCGACTCCGACGGCCATTTGTGCTCCGACTCCAGCCAAACTGGCATCCCCACCGCCTTTGGCCATCCCTTCTCCGGCGCCTATCATCGCCTTTCCTCCGGCGTAATTTTGCCAGGATCCGGCAACTTGCTGCACGTAACGAGCATCCTGCTGGAAGTCTTGGTCCAGTTTATGCTGTCGAGCCTCAGCTTCTGCTTTGGCAATTCGAATACCGCGCTGTGCTTTGGCGACTTCCGCCTGCGCTTCGACGAGGCGCTGTTTTTCTTCGGGGTCGAAGTTGATATTGAAGTTGCCCATTTGCAGCACCCGCACCCCGATGTCTTCGAGGCTTGGGGCTCGTTCCACAAAGCGTTGGGCTAGTTGTTGGGTGAGGGCGACAGCTTGAATGATGCTTTTTCCTTCGGCTTCGCAAAGCTCTCCGATGACGGTTTTGACCCCGAGGAAAAACAGGCCCTTGACCCATTCCAGCGTTTGATCGTTGTCCCCTGCAGCGGCTTGACCGGTATAGCCGACGACGAAACGAGCGGGGTCGACCACGACGAGGGAAAACTTTCCGAACATTCGTGGGGTACACATTTCCTGGGTGAGCGGGTCGATCATCATGCCGATCGGTCCCCCGAAGGGGATATCGCGCACCGGTTGTGTTTTGACGAAGAAGATTTCGGCGATGAAGACGTTACCGCCCGTGAATTGGTTCACGAGGTTATTGAGGAAAGGGATGTTTTGTGTCTGCAAGGTATGACGGCCTGGAGGCAAAATGCCAACGACCCGGCCATCTTTGAAGAACACGGCCGCTTCATCCGAATCCACAGTCAGTTGGGACCAAAAGGGGATGTTTTGGTCTGGGTGTTTATAAACAACGAGACTTTTTTTCTCGTCGGGGCGGGCGATCATCATCTCTTTGACGCCACCCTTCACGAAATCCATGATCCCCATGCGTTACCTCCAGGTCGGTGATCACTGCGGTTGCGCTTGCCTCTTATGAGGCGTCTCAAGATAATGCCTGATCGCCACTTCGGCAATGCCAAGTCAGACCCATACTCATGGTTTTGGGAACACAGCGGCAATTTGTCCTGCTACGCTGGAAATACCGTCATGCCTACACCGATTGATTTGTCACGTCTTCACCCGATGGCGCGCAAAGCGCTGGAGGCTGCCGCACCGAAAAAGCTTCGCCTCGGTGCCGCGCGCGGTCTTCTTCCCGGCATTCCTCCCGCCGACATCCTCACGGTCGTAGCCTTACTTAGCCAGGAAGCAGATTCTCCGGTTTCCACCACGGCGCGCACGACGCTCGCCCAATTCCCTCCCGCCATCCTCGATGCGGCGTTGAACACAGAGCTTGCGGGGGTTGTGATCGAAGCGTTGGCTCGCAGCAACCCAGGTCAGGACTCGCTGCTCACGCGCCTGCTCGACAACGCCGGTATCGCCCCCGAAACCGTCGCCTTTCTCGCGGAACACGGCTCCGAATCGCTGTGTGAACACATCGCCATCAACGAACAGCGTGCTTTGCATCATCCGATCATCATTGAAAAGCTTTATATGAACGAAAAAGCTCGGTCTTCCACCGCCGAGCGCTTGCTCGACCTTGCGGTTCGCAACGGAGTGGAACTCAATATCCCGGCATTCAAAGAGGCCGCAGCAGCGATTCAGAACGAGTTGATCATCGAACGCAGCGAAGAACCGACCCCTGATGACATTCTTTTTCGACAAGTGGGCGAGCTTGCCGAGCAATCCGGAATCGATTCCGAAACGGAAGATGTTGTCGAAATCGATGATGAGGGCAACGAGGTCATCAAACCGCAAGCCCAACCGTTGTGGGTACAGATTGGAAATATGACCGTCAGCCAGAAAATTCGGCGCGCGCTACTCGGAACGGGTACGGAACGGATGTTGCTGGTACGCGATACCAATCGTCTGGTAGCGGCGGCAGCCATCCGAAGCCCCAAGGTCAAAGAAAATGAGGTGGCGCAGATCAGTTCGAGTCGCGCCGTATCCGATGAGGTTCTGCGCATCATCGCCACCAACCGGGAATGGACCCACAACCACCAAATCAAGTACAACCTCGTTTGTAATCCTCGCACGCCATTTACTTTCGCCGCGCAACTCGTTCCCCATTTGCGGGAACACGAGCTGAAATCGCTTGCAAAAAGCAAGAACGTCACGGGCGCGGTGGCCCAAGCCGCTCGTCAACACCTGATGAAAAAACAGCGTCGAGGCTAGGAAACGAAAGCTGTCCACGGCATGTCCCTGCCCACACTGGAAGCGTTCTTGAACGTCGCAGCCCAGACGGTAACGCTACACGAAACGGGTCCCGAAGCTCCTTGTGCCTTGACACAATGGTTGGCAAAAACCGTCCCCTGGATTCAAGTCCATGCTACCCAAGGCCCCGCCCCTCGCACGCTCTGTTTGCGTGGCCCCAACAGTCACGGCACGATCCAATTCGTGGGAGACCTCGCCCATCGCATGATCGAGCCATTGGCAATTACCGTTCGCGCGCTGGGTACCGGACAAGTCGATCTCGACACACCGGCCACACCCGTATTTCTTTCCGAACTCGTGCGTCCTGTCCATCTTCGGCTCGTCGTCTCCGTTGCCTGCCCCTATTGTCCCGCATCGGCAGCCGTCGTTCTACGTCTTGCCTGCATCACGGATAAGGTACACGTGCAGATCATTCGCGCGGATCTCGAAGATGCGCCGCGCGTACATGCAGTACCCACGCTATTTGTGGGCAACGAAGAGCTACTTACGGGGCCGATGGCGGAAATGGCCGTCGTCGAAGCTATCGCACGATAGGCGGGTTAGACCTAACCGATCGCCACGCATTGTGGATTATTTTCGGCTGTTCATGCGTTGACGAACGAGTTCCAGCAGATCCGCGCGATTGTATTTTCCTTTTTGCAATACCTTGAAGATCCGACCGCCCAATCGATCGAGATCGGCCTGAGACAGGTCGAGAGCCGTCACGATCACCACGGGGATCTTGCGCCATTCCGGTCTCGCTTGCATGGCCTCCACCACGGAAAAACCATCGATCTCGGGCATCATCAAGTCCAGCAACATCAAGCCGGGGGTCCAATTTTCGAGCGATTCGAGGGCCGTACGACCATTGTCCGCCTCGGAGACTTGCCACCCTTCTTTTTCGAGGATTCTTCGAAGCATTTGTCGAGTCGGCTCATCATCGTCCACCACCAAAGCATGCGCGGGGCGGTCCTTACGACGGTGGCGTCGAAGGGTATTCAACAGCGCTTTGGCTTCGAGCGGTTTGGAGACGAAGTCGGCGGCGCCGAGTGCGAAACCCAGGTCTCGTTCCGCGTGCATGGACACGAGTACCACGGGAATGTGGCTGAGTATGGGAATTTTTTTGAGTTCGGCGAGTACGGACCACCCATCTTTGTCCGGCATGACGATATCGAGGGTGATGAGGTCGGGCACCTGTTCTTGGGCGACTCGGATTCCGCTGCTCCCGTTGAACGCATGCAATACGGAAAACCCTTGGGGAACAAGGAGTTCGTCGAATAGGTCGTGCATCCGCGTGTCGTCATCGATGACCAACACGCGCGGGTTATTGGAGTCTTTGAGGGAGGAGGGAGAAAGGGAGGGTCGTTTCGTCGTCTCCGGCACATTGGCCGCGATTCGCAACACGAAGGTGCTTCCTTTTCCGAGTTCGCTTTCGACCTGCACATCTCCACCAAGCATCCGTGCAAAGTGGCGCGTAATCGCCAATCCCAACCCCGTTCCACCATACTTGCGCGTCGTGGACGCATCGACTTGAGAGAAGGGCTGAAACAACTTTTTCGTTTGCTCGGCACTCATTCCGATACCCGTATCGGAGATGGTAAACACCATCACGTCACCGGTTGCCGAAGGCTCTCTTCGAACGTCGAGCGTAATGACCCCATCGTTGGTGAACTTGCAAGCGTTTCCCAACAGGTTCAACAGCGTTTGTCTCACTTTGATGATGTCCGAATGCATGCTGGCTATGCTGTCATCACACGACAGCACGAAGCGGTTTGCGTTTTTTGCCACCAACGGTTCGATCACGGATTGCACGTCGGACAGCATCGCCAAAACGTCGAAGCTCTCGAGGTGGACATCCATTTTTCCGGCTTCGATTTTCGATAGGTCCAGGATGTCGGAGATGAGTCCGAGCAGGTGTTTTCCTGCGGATCGCACACGCTGAAGATCGGGGATGAAGCCATCCAACGCAACATCCTCCGCTTCTTCGATCAGCATCTCGCTATAGCCAATGATGGCATTGAGGGGCGTTCTCAGTTCATGGCTCATGTTCGCAAGAAACTCGGATTTTGCCCGATTCGCGGCTTCTGCATCGTCACGAGCTTGTTCGAGTTCTCGGTTGGTTCGCTCGAGATCCTGCATGGCCCGCTGCAAACGAACCGTTCGTTCCTTGAGCTTTGCTTCCAGCGAAATAGCCGTCTGAAATAGGGAAAAAGCGTCCCCCTGCGCGTCCATGCTCCGTTCGACACGACTCATGAGCACACGGTTGATCTTCTGTTGTTTGTTCAGCTTGTCCTGGAGCTTCGCCACTTGTTGGGCCAGCTCCATCATGCGAGCGCGTTGCGATTCATCGGCCATCACAACCTCCGTGGGGTTCCCACCTAGCCAGCATCCCCAATGGCCACACCAGTAAATGTCTGGTTGACGTGCATGGCGTTGAATTGCTCGCCGTAGGTACTGAACCCAACAACGTGATAAGCTCGAAGCAGGTTGCCGACAGCCTCTTTGAGTCCTGCCTGTTCGTACTCGAGATGGCGGAGAACACAGTCACATCCGATGATCAAGGCAGGTTCGCCGATCGACCGTCGGATGTCCTCGAGGGCCTCGCGAAGGTGGTTGAAGATGTCTTTGCCTTCCGCCACCCTGAGAACGATTCCCTCATCGATCGCGCAATAAAACGATAAGCTACCGTCTTCATTGACTTTTTGTATGGATCGAACATAGGAATTGCCGGAGATGCTGAGCACGAGCGGGTGGGCAGCGAACACGTCAGGACCGAGTTCCTGCACATCCTTGCCAATGGCATCGGCGTATTCTCGGCATGCCACTTCACCATTGATCTCGGTAACGAGACGACGCGCTGGGTCGGCTTCGGTGATGACGAGTTTGACGGACGATTCGACGAAGTGTTGTTTTTTGAAGACTTCGAACGGGCGCGTAGTGGTCACCAGCGAAAGGATGGCGCGATCGGAAAGAAACTCCCCGTTGGAAAATAACATCGTCTTTTCGAAACGGAGCCTATCTCCCGCGGAGCCTCCAAATAACGGGATGTCGTTCATCGAACCATGCAACGCGCTGGCTACGATTTCTTCCCGAATCGAAAGGCCATCGATCAACAAGTAACCAAACGTGTTGCGAGAAGACGGCTGCACGCCTTTGGCACGTAGTTCTTGCAGCAGCTTTCGGGTCAGCCCATGCCCCTCCGGTATGTCGAATCGTTGCAAATCGTCCAATGTTCCCGTCACGGCTTCGAATGTCGGACCGCCAATACTAAAGGCACTGATGGATTGGTCGAGATATCCCCCGGGCCCGAATTCTCCCGCGGTCGTACATCCAATGACGGTAGAGTCAGCGAAGCGCTCGCGCACGCGACGAGCCAATGCCGTCAAATCATAGCTTGGAGAACAATACAAAACGGTAAGCTTGGCATCCGGTTGGGTGGTCTGTTCCCATATCTCGTCGATGGCCTCCTGAGCGGATGAGTTCGTGGAGAAGCCGTTTCGAATGCCTTCCGTTTTCATGATCTCAACCTATTTGTTCTTCCGGACGTGCGGTTGATAACGATAACGCAGAACACAAGCGAGGCACAGGAAGAAGCCTGATTTGCAGGCATGCGGGGCTACGTGGACGGTTTTCACGGAGCAGCAACAAGGCCAATTCGAGTGGAAGCCGGACTTGCAGGCCGTAGCGCGATGCAAAACGAGGACACGGGAAGACCAAAACGCGGTGGGCGCAATAACCACGCGTAAAAATTAATCATTTCGGGATGTACACTTCCACGGAAGGCACGCCGGAATCGTCCAGTTTTCGTCCTCCGACAATGGCGACCATGCGCCCGAAAAGCGGTACAGAGGCAGCGCCCACGCGAGGCTCATGCAAAACAACCGATTCTGAAAAGGCAACACCGTCTAGCTCCGCGATACGCACCAGTTTCGTAGTCGAGTCCGAGCCATCCTCTCCCACGAGCAACACCTCATCAGCCCTGGTCGTATGAGCCAATCCATGGACGATCGCGATAGGTTTCACGGAAGGAGCCAAATCGACACTGTGGCACTGCGTGGAGCATCGCAAATCCAGGATTCGAGTTGGAGCAGACGTACCCTCGATCGCTCCACCCGCGAGCACCACACGCTCGTCATCGAGCGAGGTTGCCATCGCGCCTTGCACTGGGTCCGGGGGATAAGCAAGGGGTGAAAACGAGTTGACACCGGGAGCAAGAAGCAATGCTCCCGGCTCGCTCGGATGCCCTCCCACAAGCAATAATCCGCGACCCTTGACGTAGGTGGCGGCCACGGCGACGCGTGGAACGCCCAGGCGAATCACGGTCAGCGTTCCCTGCCAATCCACACGAAGCACGATGTTCGACGGGAGATCTTTCCTCGTTGGCCCAACCACATACGCCTCCCCTTGCTCGCCATACACGGTTTGACCACCAGCAATATCGGCAAACGTCAGCGCTTCGGGTGCCGCAACCTCCGTGGACTCGAAGGTGCTGAAGTCGAACCAGCTTGCTCCTTGCTCCTCGATCACCAACGCCCAACGTCCCTGAACCATTGCCATGGCCCGAGGCATTCGAGGTAGCGTTCCGGTCGCGGTCGACGCTTGCCACAATCCCACGTCATAAACGGAAAATGCCGCGGGATCGGAGGAGGAACCATCGGTACGATACGCTTCGGTTCCTCCGGCGGAGACGATGAATCGCGCGCTCACGATCGCGGACAAGCCATGGACATGGGAAAAAGGAAGTACGCCGTCAGGACGGGAAGTCTTTCCTACGCGTCCCATGAAAAGAGGAAGAGACTGGGCTCCCACGGCCCAAAGCGGATGAAGGATCGTGGCGCCGCGCATGACAGGGACGTCGTCGATATCACTTCCAATACCTTCAAAAGCCGCGAGTTGGTTCGTATCCAAGCCCTCGAGGGTGATGGGTTGGGAAGGCCATGGCGCTTGAAGAAGTTGGGAAGGCGCCCCTTCGACGGATATCAGACGCAGCGTGAAACGTTCTGGAGCGGGAGCCTGGATGAAAGCGTCTTTCTCTTGTCCCGACGTTACAACGAGTGTGATGGGGAGCGGATCTTGTTCTGCACAGGCGCCAACAAGCAGAGCAAACAGCAGGGGAATCAATCGCTTTCGACCCACACCTTTGGCGTAGCAACGCCTGATTCGATTGTCGATAGTCAGCAAGGGAGCGATTGTCGGTGACGGTTCAACGGTCTTTTCCCAGCGTGGATAACCGTACGAAGAGGCGATGAATACGGGGTATCGACGATTCGTTGCGCGCGTCACGAGCGCATCAGCCACCGCAAAGGCTTACGCGAACCAAGCGGATGGCTTGGGCAGGATCAGCCGTGAGAAGGATCATGCGAATGGTCGTGCGTATGCTCGTGAAGAAAGCTATCCCCCAGGGCATGCATGGATAAGGCGGGGACGATCCTTCCTACCAGCACGCCTCGCGTTCTTACGATTTCATCGGCCATTTTTTCAAGATCACGGGCTGGCCCCCTCGCCACGATGATTTCGAGACAATGGCTGTGGTCCAGATGAACATGCATGGTGGAGATGACGTGTCCGCCGCTGCCATGTTGAATGGATACGAGTTTGTCCGTAAGCCCAGGGATATGGTGGTCATACACCATGGTGATGGCGGCCACGACGTCTTCGCCTCGGTCCCATGCTTCGGAGGCAAGTTCTACGCGCACCAAGTCACGAAGGGCTTCCGAACGATTGGTATAGCCTTTGCGCTGCACGTAGTGGTCAAAACGTTCGAGCAGGTCGTGAGGCATCGCTACGCCGAAACGGGCCACGGGCTCACGAGAGGCGGAAGCACGAGAAGGCATCGCCTAATCTCCTCGAACGGCAGTTTTTTTCGGGGGTTCGACCAGAAACCCCACAATATGCTCTCGCTGTTCGAACTCTTTTCGATAACGTATCGCATCCCAGCGGGACTTGAACGGACCGATGCGCACGCGATACCAGGTTCCTTTTCCAGGCACCAAAGCGGATTCGACATAGGCGTGATGCCCACCGCGTCGCAGTCGGCTGGCGAATGCCTCCGCCTCTTTTTCGGTTCGATAGGAGCTTACCTGGAGTTGATATCCGCCTGGTTGCCCCTTCGCGACGGCCTCTCCTCTGGGATTGGCGGCCGAAGCGGCCATGGCGGTCAACGAATCCCTGGGTTCGGCCACGATGGGACTGGGCGAAACATACGCTTGAGCGGGGAGCGGCACGACGGGAAGCGAATCTCCCGCAGTAGGAGGTACCGTGGGCATGCCAGGAGGCAAGACGAAAGGCGGCTGAGCGGACGACGAACTCGCTGCCCGTAACGCGATCATGGCGGTCGTAGGGTTCGGATCGTCCGAAAGCATCGTGGGAAAGTTCATTTGATTCCCATCAAGAGCCGGAACACCTTGCCCCTGAGAGGACTTGCCTGCCAGTTCCGCGAGGGGATCTACCTGCGGTTCATTGCCGAACTGTGGTCGTTTGACGAGGGCAAATACGGCAAAAACCAGACAGGCTCCAGCGATGGAAGCGAGCACCAACGCTCCGACGCGTGACCCGCCTCGCCGCGCGTCGCCCTCCTGAATTTGGTCCAGATTACGAAGACTTCCGTGCTCCATGGGAGCTCCTCCTCACATCGTCCGACATAGGACCCAACCATGGGTTTTCGCCTCGTGGATCCCATCGATGGCTGGGCGTGGATTCAGGCAAGGACGCTGCCGACACATCTGCTGGCAACAACCCGCAGTGGATCAACGCCTCCACCGCACGCGAAATGATGGGGTTTGGTCGAAGGTCGGCATTCATGCGCTTGTGGGTTGTCTACCTGTTTGCTCGAACCATGGGCAAATTTGCGGCAGACAACGTTGAGAGGATCGAGGAAAAGGCGGGGAGTCAGCCGGACGATACAAGTGTAACTATATGAAATACTTTATAATTTCACAGTACCGACGACAGGTTCGAGGCTACGATCGCACGTGTTTTCGCGCGGCGCGGCAGGGCTCCCCCTCACGGACAGGAAGGTTCGGCATCCACGGTGCAAACGCCATTTTGACAGCTTGCGAAGTACAAACAGGGATTGGCGCTGCTCGCTTCGCAGGGGGAACCATCATCGAGCTTGGCCACGCATCGATGGGTGGTGGAATCGCAATAGCTCGTTCCCTTGCAAGGAATGAAGGTATTGCCTTGGATACCGCAGGTGCCTCCTACATCGGCCATGGGCGTGCCCGCCACGCATACCTTGCCGCTGCACCGCAGCCCGAGCAATCCATTGCAAGAACCGGTCGAAGAGTCACAAGGATCGCCCAATCCGCCTGGTTGCTCGCATTTGCCTTGGCGACAGCGAAGGTTTCCCCGACATATCACGGTGTCCCCACAGCTTTCGCCTTGTCCCGCGCTTTGTTTACAGAGTGCTGGATCAGCGAAAGACGTCTCATGGCAAATCAAATCCGGAGCACAGCCATCGTTGGCAAATTCGCACTGACCTCCGACGCCGATAGGCGGGGCGCAGGAACCACAAGGGCCCAACCGATCACAAAACCCGCTCGTACACTGTAAATCGCTGAAACAACTGGCCCCTTCCGTCAGGGTACCCACCACCATCGGACAGGCTGTCGTTCGTCCCCCTGCATACAGTTCGGGACACGTCATGTTGCTCATGTTCATCGCGCAGGAAACCACGTCTGCCACGTTTTTTTGTACGCCCGGTCCATCGGGAAGCACCACCGAGCGACCGCCAGCCACGTAACGAGCCACGCACGTGGTTTCATCGCCATACAGATAACTCACCATGTACGGCGCACAGCGCTGCATCAGGTCACAGAACGCTTCCGCGTAGCTTTCCAACGCCATCGCCTCGGTCATGGCATCGGGAGTCGAATCTTCCGAACCGTCGGGCAACAGAACCTCGTCGTTCGTGTCCACGGCCGTATCCGCCGGTCCATCGACCGGGTTCGAATCGATGCTCGTGTCTTCTTGCCCGACTTCGGATACCGCATCGGTCCCCGTTTCCACCGATACGCAACTATCTGTCCCGGCATCGTAGCCGTCGCGAGGGGAGGAGTCCTCGTTATCCGATCCGCAGGAAAAAAGAAGAGCCAAAGGCAAAGCAATCCACAATCGACCTGCACCCATGAGCCCTTCATAGCATCCGGCAGCCATCCGAGAAGCCATAAATGGTACCGCCCCATCCAGTAGCATCGAAAGGATGCCGGGATACAACACGACCGGGCGATTAACGACCCGCAATAGGCGCAAAAATATGGTAGATGTTGAGGTGGACTGGATTCGTCTCGGTCGTGAGGGAAGCGCCATGAAGCCCAGGCAACAACGGTTTGTGGATCTATCTATCCTGGCTACCAGGGGAGTTTACGCGTGGACGATTGTGATGCTGCTCCTAGCCATGGCATTGATTGGTTGCGGAGCGGATACCTCCGACAGGGAAGGCCCTCCGGGGACAGGCGGAGCCTATGGTTCAGGAGGACACACGAGCGACAGTGGTTCGGACACCGGCATCTGTCCACCGGGAACGTTTGGTCCTACTTGCCAGCCGTGTGTTGCGGGGCAGTATTGTGCAGGGGGCGAGGCGGCTCCCGTGGATTGTGGGTCAGGCATCTACGATGATGACCTGGATCCTGCCACTCCTTGCATCGAATGGTCCGATTGTGAACCCGGACAGATGGAAACCGGCTCGCCAAGCGCCATCGCGGATAGACAATGTCAAATCTGCGAGACGGGATCGTTCAACACCGAAACGAATGCGAAATCATGCATGCCTTGGTCACAACCTTGTGCCCCTGGACAAGTCGAAAGCACCGCTCCAAGCACGACGCAAGACCGGGTTTGCACGGATTGCGAAGCAGGTATGTTCTGCGCAGGCGATTCCGCCCCCCCAATCCCTTGTGAAGCGGGAAGTTGGGATCACGACAGCGATAGCGCCACGGAATGCGTCGTCTGTGATGTCGGAACCTATTGTGCGGGTGGAACGACGGAACCGGTCGAATGCCCGATTGGCACGTGGGATCACGACGAGGATTCAGCTACGGAATGCGAGATTTGTGGGCCTGGGACCTATTGCGCCGGGGGAAGCGCCACGCGGATCGGATGTGAAACACAAAGCGCGTGGGACGACGACAACGATAGCAGCACCGCTTGTGTGCCCTGGTCCTCGTGCGAACCAGGTCAGTACGCATCGACTCCGGGAACAGCCACTGCCGATCGGGATTGCTCCGCTTGCCCCGATGGTACGTTCAGCACTAGCAAGGATGCGGCGTCATGCTCGCCTTGGAAGGCGTGCCCTCCAGGGCAATATATTGCGATCGCAGGCACACCGACTGCGAATCCGATCTGCATCGATTGTCCCGATGATTCGTTTTCGGCCACGGATAATTCCCCGTCATGCACGGCGTGGACCGTGTGCCAACCTGGCGAATATGTGATTATGAACGGCTCTACGGTTTCGGATCGAAGTTGTGGGGGGTGCCTGACCGGAACGTATTCGTCCGAACTCAACGCAAATTCTTGCAAAACATGGGCTACATGCACGCCAGGGCAATACGTGGTCGTGGCCGGTACGACTTCGTCGAACCGGATTTGTTCGGATTGTCCGGATGATACGTACACAACGGGCAACAATCAATCCAAGTGCCTTCCGCACAACGTATGCGCCGCGGGAACCATACAAACGGCACCAGGAACCCCCACGACACCACCAGCGTGCAAAGCGTGCGAAGCTGGAACCTATTGTGCTGGCGATACCGCACCCAAAGTTGCGTGTGGTAATGGCACCTGGGACCACGATGCGGATAGCGCGACGGTCTGCGCGCCTTGGACGGCGTGCGTTGCGGGAAAGTATATAAGCAAAACCGGCACGGCCACCACCGATCAGACCTGCTCTGACTGCGCGAGTGGGACGTTCACGTCTACGCCGAACGCGACGGCATGTCAGCCTTGGTCGAACTGTGTGGCGGGACAATTCGTATCCAAGCCAGGCTCTGCCGCTGCCAACCGGGTGTGTTCGGCATGCGCCGCGGAATCTTATAGCACCACCACCAATGCTAACAGTTGCACCCCGTGGACCACCTGCAGCGCGGGCCAATACGTTTCCACACCAGGCTCTACCACTGCCAATCGGGTGTGTACTGCCTGTGCTAGTGGCTCATACAGCACCACTACCAATGCTGCCAGTTGCACCCCGTGGACCAACTGCAACGCGGGCCAATTCGTTTCCGCAGCAGGCTCCGCCACTGCCAACCGGGTATGTTCGGCATGCGCCGCGGGATCTTATAGCACCACCACCAATGCTGCCAGTTGCGACCCGTGGACCAACTGCAACGCGGGCCAATTCGTTTCCGCAGCAGGCTCCGCCACTGCCAATCGGGTGTGTGCTGCTTGTGCTAGTGGCTCATACAGCACCACTACCAATGTTGCCAGTTGCACCCCGTGGACCAACTGCAACGCGGGCCAATTCGTTTCCGCAGCAGGCTCCGCCACTGCCAATCGGGTGTGTGCTGCTTGTACTGAGGGCTCTTTCAGCACAACTCAAAATGCTGCCAGTTGCACCCCATGGACCAACTGCAACGCGGGCCAATTCGTTTCCACAGCAGGCTCCGCCACTGCCAATCGGGTGTGTTCGGCATGCGCCGCGGAATCTTATAGCACCACCACCAATGCTGCCAGTTGCACCCCGTGGACCAACTGCAACGCGGGCCAATTCGTTTCCGCAGCAGGCTCCGCCACTGCCAATCGGGTATGTTCGGCATGCGCCGCGGAATCTTACAGCACCACCACCAATGCTAACAGTTGCACCCCGTGGACCAACTGCAACGCGGGCCAATACGTTTACGCCACAGGCTCCACCACTGCCAATCGGGTATGTACTGATTGTGCTGAGGGCTCTTTCAGCACAACTCAAAATGCTGCCAGTTGCACCCCATGGACCACCTGCATCGCGAGCCAATACGTTTACGCCACAGGCTCCACCACTGCCAATCGGGTATGTACTGATTGTGCTGAGGGCTCTTTCAGCACAACTCAAAATGCTGCCAGTTGCACCCCATGGACCACCTGCAACGCGGGCCAATACGTTTCCGCAGCAGGCTCTGCCACTACCGATCGGGTGTGTGCTGCTTGTGCTACTGGCTCTTACAGCACCACGACCAATGCTGGCGGTTGCTCCGAATGGAGCATTTGTGGCGACGATGAATATGTATCCACCCCTCCAAGCTCTACCAACGACCGCCAATGCACGCCATGCCCCGCAGGTATGACAAGCGAAGGGGACAATGCCCCTGCCTGTTTGCTTCCGTTCGAGTCAATTGCGGTCGGAGCCGAACACGGTTGCGGTATTCGGCTTCTCGACCGCGTCACCCAATGCTGGGGAGACAACACGTATGGTCAAGCTTCTCCGCCGTCTGGAGTCGAATTTTCTCAAATTACCGCGGGATATTATCATACGTGCGGCATTCGACGCACCGACGGGAAAGCACAGTGTTGGGGGCTTGACGACGATGAGCAATCAACACCGCCAGACGAGGTTTTCGAGAGCCTTAGTGCGGGACACCGGCATACCTGTGGAATCCTCGCTGGCTCCCACGAGGCGGAATGCTGGGGAACCATGGATAGGACCGAGTTTCCCGTTGAGGTCGAGTTTTCGATGCTGGCGTCGGGCGCCGGACACACCTGTGGAATGCGGTTGGGCGAGCCAGAAGTCATTTGCTGGGGCGACGACAGCGCGGGGCAAGCTACCGGTTTCTTACGAGAGCTGCAATGGATCAGTGCGTTCGAGAACTACACCTGCGGCGTGGAAATGGACGACACCATCTTCTGCTGGGGCAATATGCCTAGCGGCGCTCCGACGGCAGCGACCTTCTCGAGCGTGAGTGCGGGTGGCACGCATGCTTGTGGACTATTAAAATCCGACTCCACGGCACAGTGTTGGGGAACGAACACTAACGGCCAGGCAAGCCCGCCCGCTGTAGTTTCCTTTGAGGAAATTCAACTTGGGCTCGCGCATTCTTGTGGGATCCGCGAGACCGATGGCGAGATTCAGTGCTGGGGGGCCAACAACAAGGGCCAATCCTCGCCTCCCCACCACGTTCCATAAACACCTACGGAAAAAATCCAATATCTTGGGATGACTCGGCTTGCGCAATGACGTTTTCGCTGCCATAACGTTTGCGCAACGTGGGTGCTCGTTGCCTCCACAAGGGGAGCAAGGGGCGTCAATAACAGGAGAGACAGATGATTCGTCATATTTCTTTGTTGAGCTTGGGATTGGTCGGCGCATTGTTCGCGATGGGATGCAGCGGCGCGGATGGTGAAGACGGCAAGACGGGTCCGGCAGGAAAAGAGGGGCCGGCGGGACAGGCGGGGCCAGCGGGACAAGATGGGCTGCCCGGACCAGCCGGAGAGCAAGGACCTGAAGGACCTGCAGGACAAGATGCCGTGGGCACCGTCAGCATCAGCGGCGTTACCCCCGCCTTTGCTTTCCTCGACCGCTCCAAAACCGTCACCATCAGTGGATTCGGCACCGACTGGTCCTCCACGACTCCCCCCACCGTCTCCTTCGGACCAGATGTCGATGTAGATACGGTTTCTGTGGCTAGCCCCACGGCGCTCATCGCCGCCATCACGATCAAGCCAGACGCCGAAACTGGCCCGCGGAACGTCACGGTTACCAACGGTGCGGAGACATTGACATATTCGGCGGGATTCACGCTCGAATCACCCGCGAAGTTCGACATTGTGGGTACCCCCGCGCAGGGCTCGATCATGATCGCCTCCGTGGTCAATCGGGACTTCGAAACGCCTTTCGATACAACCTACACGGGAGACGGCTTCTTCACTCCCATCGTGTACACGAATATTCAGATGTCAGCACTCCCGGGAGTTTTGGCTGATCCCCAAAACGTGCAGCCTTACACGATGGAATGGCTGATGCTGGTCGACGTCGATGCGACAGCAGGGGACAAAGACCTGGACATCCTCAGCGGTCCCGCGGGACAGCAAGTCCATTTCCCTGCCCCGAAGGCTTTCAGCCTTGCCGAACGCGAAGCAGAAACGATCACCCTAGGCACCCCGAAAACAGACAAGGTCACCTCCGTGTATGGAACCCAACTGTATAAAATCGAGGGTTCAAAGACGGAAGGCCAGATCGTCAATATCGCTGTCAGTTCGACCAAAGCAGACTCACAGCCGGCTTTTGCTTTGCTGCCGGAAAGCGGAAAATTCAATGATCTCATAGCGTATACGAACGACAGCACGCTCGTCACCACACCGACTAGTTCCGTGTATTACCTGGTCTTCTGGGATAGTACGGGTGCTTTCAACTATGATTTCACGTTCACGACATCGGCCACCGGACCGGTCACCCTTCTCGAGGATAAGGAACCCAATAACACGATCGCGCAAGCCTTGGTGGCTGCTGCCATGCCCGCGTACATGGCCAACGCTACCTTGAGCAGCGAAGCCGATGTGGATTGGGTCAAGTACGAAGCGAAAGCGGCCGATGTTGGGAAGAAATTCCGGATGACGACCACAGCGGGCGATGCCTATTGTGACACGGTGGTAGCAGCGTATGGCAGCGATGGAACCACGCTATTGGGAACCGAGAGTTCGGACTCCAACTACCACGAGAATCATTTGAGCGCGGCAATTCCCGCGGCAGGCACCTATTACATTCGCGTGAGCGCCAGTCATCAGGGTTACTTCGATGTGAGCGACAACCGCTACAACCTGATGATCACCTTGGAGTAGCGTAAGAAATGAGGGCGCGGGTACAACAACCCGCGCCTTGTCTAAAGCTCGTTCAACTCCCGTATCGCTCTTCCAGCATTCGGTTCAGCCGCATCGAGCAGAACCGAGGCCCGCACATCGAGCAAAAGTCCTCAGAAATATAACAATCCTCGGACTTGGTTTCGAGATGGTAGCTGCGCGCGGTTTCTGGATCGAGCGCCAACTCGAATTGCCGTTCCCAATCGAAAGCGTATCTCGCTTTGGACATTTCGTCATCGCGCGTTCTCGCCCCGGGCCTATGACGAGCGATATCCGCGGCATGAGCCGCTATTTTATGAGCCACCAACCCTTGTCTCACATCCTCCAAGTTCGGCAAACCCAGGTGCTCCTTCGGTGTGACATAACAAATCATCGCGGCCCCCGCATACGCCGCCGCCGTGGCACCAATCGCGCTGGTAATATGATCGTAGCCCGGTGCGACGTCCGTGACGATGGGTCCCAAAACATAGAACGGAGCCCCTTTGCAAGCCTGAATCTGACGTTTGACATTCATCTCGATCTGATCGAACGGCACATGCCCCGGCCCTTCGATCATGATCTGCACGTCCTTGTCCCAAGCTCGGTCCGCGAGCTGCCCAAGAACGGTAAGCTCCGCGAATTGTGCTTCATCCGAAGCATCATGCTGGCTACCGGGACGCAATCCATCGCCCGCGGAAATCGTCACATCATATCTCGCACAAATCTCCAGAATATCAGACCAATGCGTATACAAGGGGTTCTGCGCATCGTGCTCCAACATCCATTGCGCCATGATCGCTCCGCCTCGGGATACGATCCCCGTGAGTCGTCGTCGCACGAGGGGCAAGTGCTCCCGCAGCAGCCCACAATGCAGGGTCATGTAATCGACGCCTTGTTTGGCCTGGTGTTCTATCATGCCCAAAATCTTGTCCACCGTAAGCTCGCGAATGGAAGAAACGCTTTCCAACGCGTGGTAAATCGGCACGGTGCCAATGGGAACCGTCGAGTTCGCGATGATGCCTTCCCGAATGGCATCGATATCTCCACCCGTCGATAAATCCATCACCGTATCAGCCCCGTAACGCACGGAGATGCGGAGCTTATCGAGTTCTGTCTCGATGGTGCCCGTCAGCTCGCTATTGCCGATATTTGCATTGACTTTGCACCGCAGCGCCATCCCGATCCCCACGGGCTGCAACGAGAGATGATGGATGTTGGCGGGAATGACCAGGCGTCCGGCAGCAACTTCGTCACGAACCATGGCCGGATCGATGCTTTCATCGTTGGCGACATGGGCCATCTCCTCAGTGATGATTCCCTTGCGGGCGAAGTGCATTTGACTTTGGTTCGGACTATTTTTTCGTCGTGCGATCGCTTCTGCTCGGTTCATGGCTCCTCACGGTGGTCGCCCAGACGACCTTCCAATCAAGGTAGGTTCTTGTAAGCAGCCCGTTCGCAGAGGGCAACCCTGATCGCCGAAAGCGATGGAGATTCGAAGTCGCGAAACGCGCCATGTCCAATTGCGCTCGTTTTTTTGTAACACGATTGCTGCTAGGGTCATGATTTCGATGTCTCCACCCAAAACGTTGGTGCTTCAGCGAACCAAAGAGCGGGAGAAGGTAGCCTTTTGGCTCGGTACTTGGTTTGGATGTGGGCTGTCGCCCCGGAGCCCAGGCACGGTTGGTTCGCTTGGTGCCTTGCCTCTTTACTTTTTGGTCGTGCGTTTTGGCCCTGTTGGCATAGGCATCACCGCGCTTGTCATCACGTTGCTCGGAATTGTTGTGAGCACGCGTCTGGCACGAGCCTCAGGTTGCAATGATCCACAATTCGTCGTGATCGATGAGGTTGCTGGCATGCTTTTTACCCTTGCCTTCGTTCCCGCAAGGTGGGATGGCCTGCTCGCGGCTCTCGTGCTTTTCCGGCTCTTCGACATCCTCAAACCTCCCCCCTGCCGATGGATCGAAAAGCATCTGCCCCCTGGTCCAGGCATCATGCTCGATGACGTCTTCGCCGCAATATGGGCCATCGGTATGATTTTAATATTCAATAAAATTGGATGGTTATAAATTTTCCGTTGTCGAAGAGCAGCGAGCATCCCATGAACACGCTCGACATTGGGCAGACTCTCATCCACTCTTTCAACCTTTGGAAATCATCTCATGAACCATTCCCGAATCGCCATCGCCACCGTTTTTGTCGCAGGCCTGCTTGCTGTTGGATGCTGCAAAAAGAAGCCGGGGGATTCTTGCTCGGGCACTTCGCCCTCCTGCTTGGACGAAAACAATTTGTTGGTATGTGAGAAGGGCACGCTCATCAGCACCCCTTGCAAGGGACCGAACGGCTGCAAAGTCGAAAACAATCTGATCAAATGCGATATTTCCGGCAATGCGGCAGGCGATCCCTGTAGCAGTGGCGATGAAGGGGATACGGCTTGTGGTGTCGATGGCAAATCACAGATCTCGTGTCACTCCGGCAAATACGAGGTGGCTCTTTGCCGCGGCCCCGATGGCTGCAAGACCCAAGGCAACACATCGATTTGTGACCTTTCCATCGCGGAAGAGGGACAAGAATGCAAAGGTCCAGGAGCCATCAATACCTATGCCTGCTCTGTCGATGGCAGCAAAGTGCTGAAATGCACGAATGGGCAGTTCAATATGTCGGGTTATTGTCGGGGAAAGAAGTGCGAGGTCAAGGATGGCAAGGTTGGCTGCCCCGATCCCATCGCCCTCGTCAACGATCCCTGTGATACTTCTTCCCTCGGTTCCTACGCCTGCGCCGTCGATGGATCCGCTTTGCTCGTATGCCGGGGGAGTAAGTGGATCGTCGACGAAAAATGCAGAGGCAAGACCAAGTGCAAAGAACAAAACAATCAAGTGGGATGCATGTAAGGAGCGGAATTCGGTTTCACTCCCCTGCCCCGTATTCGAGCAACGATACGATCGGAACGTCCCCGAGTTTTTCACGCCCTTTCAGAAACGACAGTTCCACCACAAAGGCATAGAGCTTCACCTTTGCCCCCTGATTGCCCACGAGTTGCGCTGTCGCCGCGGCGGTGCCTCCTGTCGCCAACAAATCATCGACGATAGCCACCCCCATCCCCTTGCGGAGAGCATCTTTATGCATTTCCAAGGTATTGGAGCCATATTCGAGGGTGTAGGAAACTCGATCGACAGCGGCAGGCAGCTTGCCGGGCTTGCGTACGGGGACGAAACCGATTCCGAGACGACTGGCGAGCGCGGCACCAAAAATGAACCCTCGGGATTCGATCCCGACCACGGCATCGATGCCGCCTGCCCACATCGATTCCGCAAGGGCGTCGAGCACGATTTGAAAGGCTTTGGCGTCCCCCAGCAACGGTGAAATATCTTTGAACAGTATGCCAGGCTCAGGAAAGTCAGGCACATTGCGAATCAAGCCGTCCACGTACTGCCTGCGCCCACTTCCGTGCCACAAATCCTGATACTTATCGCTCATCGTTCGCTCCTTTGCTCCGCTTGCCACGCACGAATCATCCTGTCGATGATGTCATCTCCCCGAGAATCGAAAGGGGTGAGAGGCAGATTCGTCACGCCAATGGCTCCTTCATGCAAAGCCCGCGTATCGGTTCCTGGCGTGCATTCATCCTTCATCACACCCGCTCCACCGATCCAAAAATACTCACGCCCTCGAGGGCTTCGTCGAAACTCGATTCCTTCGCCATATACACGTCTTCCGAGCCGGGTGTGGCGAAGCTCCCACGAACCGCGGGCAGGAATATTGACATTGAGGACCACGGGTTCGGCTCGATCGAAGATTTGCAAGAAATGCCAAGCAAGTCGCGAGCTTAGATGCGCGGCACGCTTTCCATCGGCTCCCGGCTCCGCGGATACGGCCATTCCCGGTACCCCCCGCATCGCGGCTTCCCTCGCTCCCGCCACGGTTCCCGAATAGTAGGTATCGAGACCTAGATTCAGCCCCGCGTTCAAGCCCGAAACCACGAGATCCGGAATACGAGGTGACACGCGCTCGCCCCCCAACAGCCCAAGGTACACACAGTCCGCTGGCGTCCCATCGACCCAATAGCGATGCGGCCCCAGCTTTTTTCTCTGCAGGGGCCTTCCCAACGTAAGTTGGTGAGAACAGGCGCTTTTTTCATGAGACGGCGCGATCACCAACACAGTCGCCCACGCCTCCAGCGCCGCAACCATGGCCTCTAGACCGGGTGCTCCATACCCATCATCGTTGGTCACGAGCAAAAGAGGGCGCGCATCGTCATCCATCATGAAAACATCATTCCCATGGCTCATACCGCAGGCGTCTCATTCGAACGTGGGCTCACCGCCAGCCATGGCATCCTGCAGCATGGCGTCGGTCCCCATCGCCAGCGGAGTGGGGATTTCTGTTGCATCGAATAGCCGCGCTTCCCGAACTTCAAGACGATTGACCGGTTCGAGATGGGAGGCGTCGACAGTCACCTCGACCGCAATGGTCACGGCATGAAAACGCATATCCCGGTCAGGACGGCTATAGACCCCGACCAATCTTCCGACGCGCAGCACCTTGGCACCTGATTCCTCTTGCACCTCTCGAAACAGCGCGTCGCGCAAGGTTTCCCCCCACTCCAGGGTACCTCCAGGCATGGTCCAGGTACCGGTATCGGCGCGACGAATCAGCAAATATTTCCCTTGGTTATCGCGCGCGATGGCGAGCACGCCAACGACGGGATGCCGAAGGATATGTCGTCCCATTTCTCGTAGAATCGTTAGCGCGGATCGAGGCAATAGCGCGAGGGGCGCCCACTTCATGAATGCATTCCTATGATCAATTCCCGTGGGGAAGCAGCTTGAAAATGATTTCGTAGCACGTCCGCCGTCGTTCGTCCTGCCTCACCCAAGACGAGCCTGAATTTGCTTGGCCTGGTCCACCATCTCGAGCAGCGTCTCACGAATCGGTTTGATTTCTTTGATCAGACCGACCGCCTGGGAACAGGAGATGGTTCCCGCTTGCAGGTCTCCGGTTTCGAACATTCGCTTTGCCGCGGCTCCCGATACATAGGGATATAGCGCTTCGATCCCTCCGCCCTTGGCTTCAATCTCCTGCGCTTTTTTCGCGGGTTCGTTCATCCATACCCGATGGGCAAATCCCACCGAACGCATCACCACATCCGTATCCAACTCCGTCGCATCGACAAGGGCTTGCTTCAATCGCGGATGGATCGGGCTCTCTTCGGTGAGAAGCAAGCGCGTTCCCACGATCGCCCCCGAGGCACCGAGCGACAGGACCGCCAGCAACGTTCGACCATCCACCACTCCCCCTCCACCAATGACCGGAATGCTCACGGCATCGACCGTGGAAGGAACGAGCACGAGAGTGCCAATGTTGAGGTTTCCCGTAGCGCCACCATTTTCGTAGCCCACCACGGTCACGGCATCCGCTCCCATGCTTTCGGCTTTTTTGGCGTAGCGAACGCCTACGCATTTGTGCATCCAAATCATTCCGGCCGACTTGATGCGCGCCACCAAATCCTCGGGCGGCGAGAAACCGGAAGTCTCCACGATCTTGACCCCCTCCTCCCCCATAATGTCTAAATATTTGAAATTATTTAGTTTTTTCATCATGGGAAAGAGATTGATGTTGACACCGAACGGCCGGTCGGTGGCATCGCGAACCGCTTTGAGATCATTTCGAAACGTGTTTTCATCGCGGTAGATGGCGGAAGCGATGATGCCGAGAGCCCCTGCCTTCGAGATCGCGGAAACGAAGGGAGCGGTAGATAGGTCCATCATCGTACCGCCGATGATGGGCAGTTCGATCCCCAGAAGCTGCTGGAGTTTCGTTGGAAACATGGCTGACTCCTATGCTCGTGGAGCGGTTGAAAAAAGCGTCTGCAAGTTCCCCGGCACCGTACGGAACGCCGCCGCTCGAAGCAATGGGCAATGAGCGCTTCGCGTCAGGGCTTTAGCAGTGAATGAAATACGCTGCGACGAAAGGTAAGTTCGACTCCTGGGGCGAAGTCGGGCATGGTGAAGGAGTCTTCGGATTCGCCGAAGACCACCCGTTTTGGGACACGCGATTTCTCCAAAGGTAGCAACAATACCGCCTTATCGGTGTCCTGGGCTTCCACCCCCAACACGTCGACCCCGCCATCTTCGAGGCAATCGAAGGCAATTTTTTGATTGTCGAGTTCCAAGCGGCACCGCTGTAGCGATGCTCTCAAGAGATAGGATAGTTGGCTGCTTTTACTTCCGTCGACGTTCGAGACGGTCCATTGTCCCTGGAGGCGTCGTTGTGCGTGCTTTACGAAGGGCGAGCGGGGAGGTTTGCAGGCTTCGAGGGCTTGGAGGGAAGAGGCTTGGAGCAGGCAGGCTCGATAGCTTTCGGGCAGCGGCGTGCCTACACATTGTTTGGGGTCGAAGGTGCGGATCAACGAGTCTCGAAGTCCGACCAGATTGAGGGCGTTCGGATCGACGGAAACGGATTCCACGGCGGTCAACAGCCTTCTACAATCCCCTTCGGTGGCGCGGGGAGCAGCGGACCAGGTTGCGATTTCGTCACCTAGGAAGACGGCGAGCGCGTCAATGGGAATTGGGGTTCCCAGGGCCATGGCCTCGAGAACAGCCCGCATGGCTTTCTCCTCCGGATCCTCGTTTTGCATGGCCTCGCGAACGAGTTTTTGCTCTTCAGGATCGAGTTTCGCACTCAGTTCCCAACGCACGGCAGCGCCAGTTTTCGACACACGAGAATGCCTCAAGGCTCGCAACCACGCATCCGACGCCGCGGCCCACAACCGCTGTTGCGTCGTGGTTCGAGAATCCGTCAAAGAGCGAATCAGCATCGATTCATTGTCCACGAGCAAGGAAAGCCAGTCTCTTCGCAAATCGAGCAGTTCGTCTTCGATCCATCGTCCGGCCTCACGGCTTCGGGCGAGTAGAACGGAAGACCAATGCACGCGTTGTGCGGTGGTGAGCGATTCGCGTTCGATGAGGATTCCGCGTGTTTTCAATACCGCATCGTCCAGACGCGTTTTCGCGGCTCGGGGAAAGCACGCATTCATGAAGGATTCTTTGTCTTTTCGAGGGGCAACGATTTCGCAAAGTCCATCCCAGGGGATCGTCGATGGTCGAACCAAACGTGTTCGGCTGGGGGCGTTGCTTGCATGCTCGGCGAGTTCCGCGAGCGTGTCTTGATTCGAGCTTGATTCGTGATGGGCAGAAGTGATGGCGGCAGCGAACGCTTCTACATCCCCAAAAGAGCCAAAAAACGAGGTTTGTCCATAGGTTAGCCCGGCGAGGCCCAACGGCTGGCAGGCGTTTTCATCCTTGTCTTGTTTTTGGCAGAAGCCTGTCAAGCCGCTGAAGGTATGTGCCCTTCGACCTTGGACCTCGGGCATGATGTGTTGATCCATCCTCAGCCCCACGACGACCGCAGAATCCTTGCCGTGTTCGAAAACGATGGTGGTTTGTCGTGGGCTCAGCAGGTGGGAGCGAAGGTTATCGCCGCAGCGCATGGCATCCCACCATTCGCGTTGTGCCGAGAGCATGACCACGCCAAGATCATGCATTTTGGATAGGGATTCGCCCTTTGCGGAGCGCAAACGCTTTTCGATATCGATACCTCCACACACATGGCGAGCCAACCACGCACTGACATATGCGTTGGGCACTTCGGTCATTTCGATCATGTCATCGCGGATGGCAGACTCGATCACGGCCACGGTAGAGCGTGGGAAATGCTCGGCACGAGGGTTTATCGCTGCGTCAGAAGGGCGTGGACCGATGAAACGAAAACTCAACCAACATGCGCCAGTCACGGCAAGCAATGCCAACAAGACAAGGGCTCCTTGCGCCACGCTTCGATCGGCTTTGGCGCTCTTGGAGACGGGCATCCTTTGTCCGGGAGTGGTGAGGTCAGGATCGTTGAGTTGGACGCGAGACACCTCTTCCACCAAAGATAATTCGGCCGTGGAAATGGATTTGCGAACCAGGGCTTTGTCCCGCGTGATGGCCGCATCAATCAGTTTTTTGGCCGAAAGCCAGTTATCGGAACCGTGTCGAGCGACTTTGGCTGCCGCATCGAGTTTGCCAGCCTCGATCCCCCTTCGTACTTGATCCAAACTGACGGGCCCAACCTCCTCTTTGCTGTCTCCATCCGCAGAACGAACACGCCATACTTTTTCTGTCCAGATATCGTCGTCATCCACCGCGTATTTCGACATGACAATCAGTGACTTTCATGACGAGTAGCACAGCATGTCAAGGGATAACTCGGTACAGACACAAGACCGTTCGCGCGGCATTCGCGGTTCAGGGTTTTCGTCGCCCCATGCTCACGGCAAACTTGATGAGCCAGCCCAAAGCCAACAAGGCGACGGCTCGGAAGGTTTCTTGCCAGGTGGCTCCTGTCAGCACAACGAGGGAAGCTGCCAAGGCCACCACACCCACGACGAGATCTTTCCTTCCCAGGCCCCACTGACCTTTTGCGCCCATCCACAGCAAGGAAGCGGATGTGCTTCCGTATTGGGCCAGCACCGCAATGCTCGACATCGCAAAAAGCTGTTCCAAGCGCCCTACTTGCACGAAAAGCAGCACCAGGCACGAAGTGAGGATCAACGCTCGTCGAGGCACCCCTCGTTCGTTGGTCACGCCGAACCAGGTCCCCAAGCCATCGCTACGCCCGAGGGCGGACAAGTATCGCGGTGACATGGCGATCATGCCGAGGGCAATCCCCAAGGCGGAGATGCTGGTACCTACCATGACGGTCCCGGCGAGACAGGGTCCTCCGAGCGCTCTTGCTGCCTCGACCAAGGGAGCTTTGCTGGCATGAAGTTCCGGAATGGCTTGGACACAAGCGAGATGAAGGCCGAAGTACAACACGCCAGCGAAGGAGAGAGAGAGTATCGTGGCCGTAGCCATGAAGGGGCGAGAGCGCACCGAACTAGCTGGAACTGCAATAATTTCAAAGCCTTGCAGCGAGAACAGGACGATCAGGCCGCTGCGCAACAGTGTGGAAGGCTGCACATTCGCGTCGGATAAAGAAAACGATGCATGATGGGCGACGGGCGCTGCCATCCACACGACGAGCAAGGCCAGCAGGGGAGCGAGCTTTGCCACCGTCATCGTTGTCCAAGCCCATGCCGTGATACGCAACCCGCCAAAGACGATCGCGGACAGGACGAGAACGGTAGCGGTTGCGACCATGCGTTGGGCGTCGGCCGTGAGATAGCTGGTGCAGATGGCCTCGGAAAGGCCGCGGATCACGGCGGAGGTGCTCAGCACGGCGGAGCTGAAGGTCAGCCATCCGACCATGAAAGCGGCGTCAGGACCGAAGGCCGCCCGGGCAAAGACGTACGGTCCTCCGTCTTCGTCGAAGATCGGTCCCAAACGGCTGAAACACAAGGCAATGGGAATGCAAAACAGGGTGGTGAGAGCATAGACGCTGGCTCCCCAGACACCTGGGATATAGGAGGATACGGTGGAAGGGATGAAGAAGATGCCAACGCCCACAATCCCGTTGATGCCGAGCGCGAGCAGCGCGATCGGACCCAAGGGGCGGTAACGGCGTTGATCCATCGCTACACGATGATATCTCGGAAACGATTTCGAATGAGCATCGCGGCGGCATCGGCGGCGCATTGATCACAATAGCCTTGTTGCTGTGCGAGAGCGTCGAGGGCGTCGCGGACTTCCTTTTTTCGCTCCTCGGAAAGCATAGTGCCATCGTGACGAATGCATTCCACGATGTCGCGACACAGTTCGGCGATGGGTTTGCGAAGCTTGGCGTAAACGGTTTCCCGAACGTTTTTTAGCTGGTCGGCAAAGACCAACAGATGATCGAGAGGCTCTTTTGGATGGTCCAAAGACCACGCAGCCAGCCTACTCAGCATCCCCCGACGATTCTCTTCTCGATTTTCGTCCCATCCCAGAAGGGACTCCATTTCTTCCATGAGGTTGGTATCCGGATTCGTATCCTCGCCTGTGATGCGGTTGCGGATACGCTCGCCCTTGCTCCAGGCGGATACGTTTTCGATGTAGCGTTGGAAAAGGCTGGCGTATTGTTTTTCATCCACCAAACCGCTGGCGGTTCGGAATTCTTCCTCCCAGGTATCGTGCAAACGGTCGAGCAGCAGTTTTCGAAACGCGGCGTGGTCATGATAGCCGCCTTCTTGCGGGGATTCTTGGAGCCAAGCGAATTGCGAGATGCGTTCACAGAGTTTGTCGAGTTCTTCGAGTACGGCGAGAGGTGATAGGCATTGGTAGTGGGGATGCTGAGCTGCATCGAGCAATACGGTTTGCACTTCCCGCGGGCTTGCGCCGATCATACCTTCGTACAACGAGCGCGATTGCCCTTCCGCCAGAATCGATGGGATATTGGAGCGAAGGGTTTTTCGCTGGTCGAGGTTCAATCGATTGGGAATGAGGCCGCAAGCAAAGAGATCGGCTTTTTCGAGGGCGGATAGAGAGGACGCAAGTTCGCGAAGGGCTTGATCATATTTATCCGGATCCGGCTTCATCATCCGGGTGAGAACGGCGAACGTTGCGGCGACGAGCGTCGCGTGAGGCGCGACATGGCATTGCACTTGCGCTGCCACCTGGTTGTCGTAGATCCTCTTCTCCGCGAGGTAATCGAGGAGATAACCGGTGCGAATGAGTTCCATTCGACCACGGAAGCTTGGGAACTCGGGGTGTTCCCGGAAAGCGGCGAGGTGAATTTCGTTGGCGCTTCCGATCATGACGCAATTGAGCATGAGGTTTTGACGTTGTAGCGCCACCTCTCCCGCTTCCACGGAAAGCTGGAGATATTTGTACGTATCCAGAGGACGCTTGAGCAGGTCGCTGAACTCGAGTAGCCCTCCAGCAGCATCGACGAGTTCTCCGAAGGCCTCGTACAGAGTCGTTGCTTGTAAGGCCACGGGCAATGCGGCCAGGGAAAGATCCGCGGTTACTTGCCGTTCTCCGGCATCGACCGACATCTGCGGTCCCAAGGTCACGGCGCCCACGCGATAGCGACGTGAAATGAAGTAGCGTTCCACTTGAACGTGTCGAAGCACCTCGGAAAGCGATCCTTTGTACTTGGACAAAAGGGCTTCGAATACCTGACGATTTTTGTGGGCTAGTTCTCCGTTGACGAGCCAATCGGGAGGACGGTCCTCGCGATTGGAGGAAGCCCATAGTTCGTTGAGCAGCATTCGGCGATCGGCGACGGGAATGAGAAAGATTGGATGATCGCGCACTTCGATGAGCAAACGCGCATCCAAGTCTTCATCCGCCCAATGCGCGTAGGAAGCCTCATCGGTTACGCGGTGACCATCTTTGCTGGTCTCTCGAAACCCCAACGGACCCCGAGACCGCTTCTCATTGGGAAACACCCAATGAAAGCGATACAGCGCTCCCTCTTCTTTGAGACTGTAGTCTTCGAGGGCTTTCATGATGCAGGCGGCCACGGTGCTTTTCGAGCTTCCATTCGGACCGTGCAGCAGCATGACCCGATTGGCGCGGCCTCCCCGCACGAAGTTGGCAAGGACGCGGTACACTTCCGCTTGTACGTCTTCTTGTCCGACAAGGGCAAAACGATGGGCTTCGGGGCCCGATTCCCAGGGAAGATCGAAGAGTTTCCATCGTGTGAGAGCACCGGTGGGCCGAATCACCGACTCGGTGCCGTAGTGGTCGAACATATCCTTGAGATACATCGCCGCATCACGCCCATATCGTCTTGGATCGGAGGAAAACAGGTCGAGATACTCGGAAAACGACAGTTGCAGTCGACCGTGATGAAAGCGTTCCTCGAAGGAAGCCGCAATGCGATCCATGTGATGTTTGCAGCGCTGAATTCGATCCTCTTGGCTCATCGCTGACAGGGTATCACTTTTGGAACGATGGTTGATGGGGTTGTGGAAAGCCTGTCCCCTGCGCGTTATCCTTTCAGTGCCATTTGCATGACGTAAGCGCGCAAGTCCTGAAACGCAGCTTTCTGCCATCGACTGTGCCTCGAGCTACGAACGCCTTTCCAATCCCACGCCCGGTCCCTAAAAAGCCTAAATATTTTCAATAGTTATCAGCAATTGGACGATATTCGGCAACGCGACATGCTCACGGTCGAAAATGGGACAAGGCATGGCATTGCGTCGTGAAAGCGGGTTCGTTTCGAGGCTGCCCTCTCCTCATGCATCTTCCTGATGACGCGTCGTGCCAAACGTCCTAGGCTTCGCGCCGATGCATCCGCGAATCCGCAAACTGCGAACCATCGCCACATTCGGACAGGTGTGGGCCTCAGGGTTCACGATGCGGCTTGGACTCCGAGCCAAGCGTGATCGAATGCTTCGTCCACGCATTTCAGGAGTCGTTCCAGCATTTTCGGAAGCGGAGATCGAGCGCTATATTTTGAGTACGGGCGGAGCGCTTGACGAGTATCGCGACTCGGATGGCTCTTTGCTCATTCCGCCTACTTATTTTGCGACCTGGGGGCTAGCGGAACTTGGCAAAGCCCTGCTGGCTTCGTGCCTACCGCTGAACTTTTCGCGTGTTGTTCACGCTTCGAGCCGCGTTCGAGTCCATCGCTTGCAGAAAGTGAATGAGCCTGCCCGTTTCTCCGCCACCGTGGAGACCGTGGTGCGTACGGGGAAAAAGGTGCGTATCGAGCAGCAGCTCACCACCATGACCCCAGAAGCGCAACCGCTTGCCGAACATACCGTTGCCTTGGTCATCCCTGACGGACGATCGAAACGGCGCACGGAGCAAAGCGCCGACATCGTGCCCGTCGATTCGACATTGTTGTCCGCCATCCGCTTACCCCCCCATGAGGGCTGGCGCTACGCGCGTCTTTCCGGTGACTTCAATCCCATCCATTGGGCATCTCCGATTGCGAAACTCCTCGGCTGGCGAGGGCCCATTGCGCATGGTTTCGACCTGATGGCACGAACGTGTCATGCGAGCGTGCGTCATCTTGCCCAAGGCGATGCACGAAAACTTCGCAAACTCGACGTTACTTTTCGTCGTCCTGTTCACCTTCCCGCGGAGCTTCACCTGTTCGCGGGACAGGCAACCGCGATGGGGCAAACGAAGCGAGTATTGCTTTGGGTGGGGGCGGAGCAAGAGGCTCCAGCGAAAATCACCGGCCATGTGGAGGTGGATGGGTAATGGCCCTTCGTAGCCTTCTCATGGTGGGTTGTGCTTATTTCATGCCGCGGTGCGTAAACACCAAAATACTTCGGAACGAAATGGGGCAAGAACGATTTTTCAAGTGGTCTTGCTCTGCTCACGAGACAGGAGATCCAATCAGATGAGCGCCAACTACTTCCTGGACAACAAGGACCTGCGATTCCAGTTCGAACACGGCATTGACTGGAAAGAGATCGTAGAGCTTACGGAAGCCGGCTTCAAGCTGCCCGATGGTCATGCCAGCCTCGAAGATGCCAAGGAATTCTACGCGATGGTGATGGAATCCGTGGGCGAGTTCGCGGGTGATTTCATTGCACCACGCGCGTTGAAAATCGATACGCAGGGCAATCATCTCGTCGATGGCAAGGTGGTCAGCGGTGAGGCTCTCGTGGAAGTGTACGAAGGGCTGCGAGATCGCGAGTTGCTTGGCATGCCGATACCGCGCGAGTTGGGAGGGTCGAACTGCCCGATGTGCGTATTTTTCGCCACGGGGGAGGTACTCGGACGGGCTGATGTTTCGGTAATGACGCATTTTGGTTTTCATGGCGGTATCGGGTTGGCGCTGTTGATGTACGCGGCCCACGAGGGAAGTCTTCAGGTCGAGAACGGACAAGTGACTCAGACGCGGTGGGACGACGTGATTCGCGAGATTGCCGCGGGACAGAGTTGGGGAGCGATGGTTCTTACGGAACCGGATGCGGGCAGCGACCTTGGACGTATTCGCGCCAAAGCAGAAAAACGCGATGGCAAGTGGTATCTGACGGGAGAAAAAATCTTCATCACTTCGGGACACGGTCAGTGGCACATCGTGCTTGCGAAAACCGATATCGATGATCCGAAAGCGAAGAAAGACCCGCTCAAGCAATTGAGTCTGTTCATGGTGCCGCAGATGATCGAGCGTGATGGCGAGACCATTCGCAACTTCGAAGTCACCAAGGTGGAAGAAAAAGTTGGACACCACGGTTCGGCCACGTGTTCGTTGCAGTACGAAAACAGTGAATGTGAACTCATCGGCAAGGAAGGTGAAGGCTTCAAGCTCATGCTGACCTTGATGAACAACGCGCGCGTCGGTGTGGGATTCGAGTCGATCGGTGTGTGCGAAGCTGCCGTGCGACAAGCTCGAGAGTACGCGGCACAGCGTGTGACAATGGGGCAAACGATCGATCACCATCCCATCGTCGCGGAAATGCTCATGGATATGGAATTGGACATCGTCGGATTGCGCGCCCTCGCTTTCTCCGCGGCTAACTGCGTGGAACTCGCTTCCAAGTTGGAGATGAAACTTCTATCCGATCCACCGACGGATCCGGACGAACGCAAGGCCATGAAGCGAAAGGCCAAGAAATACGGCATGCAGGGGCGACTGCTCACGCCGCTTCTCAAATATGCCGCGGCAGAAGCTGCTGTTCGTATCGCACGCCAAAACATGCAGGTGATCGGCGGGCCCGGATATATTTCCGAAATCGGCGCAGACAAACTTTTGCGCGATGCCTTGGTGTTGCCCGTGTACGAAGGAACCTCTCAAATTCAAGCTCTCATGTGCTTGAAGGACAATATGACGCAAGCCCTATCCAAGCCAGGACCATTCGCGCGCGATGCGGCTCGTCTCACTTTCCTTGCCACTACCGCTCACGACGAAACGGAAAAACTATTTTACAAAGCCGAAGCCAGCCTCCATCAAGCCATGCTCACCATCCTGGCGCGCATCGCTTCCAACAAGTTGCGTCGCACCGTGGCCGACAAGGGAATCACGGAGATCGGTCAGTTCGCGAAAATGAGCAATTGGGACCCGAAGACCGACTTCACCCAGGGCCTGATGCATGCGGAGCGATTCACGCGTGCCAAGGCCGATGTGGAAATGGCGCGCATCCTGCTGCAACAAGCCAAAGAATTCCCCGAACGACGTCTCATCGCCGAACGCTTCATGCGTCGCATGGCCCCCCGTGTCGCCAAGGAAGTCGATGCGATTTTGAGCAACGACACCACCGTACTCGATTGGATCGCGGATCTCGATAAGCAATCGTAACCGCTCCTGCCAGCATCCCCGCAAGCCATCGAGTCAGCCACAAGGCGATCTCCTCTTCGATCGCTCTTCGACCGAGACGCAACGTTTGCACCTGTCGCAAGAGTCGCGCGGCCAGGCGTATCGCTCCTTCATCCGCGAACGAATCCGACAAGGGTGAGGGAGAAGCTACTTGGTGCAACAGAACAGCTTGGTGGGACTATCTTCATAAAACGGCATACAGCCGCGGTTTTTCGCAATGAGCATGCATTCCTCTTTGAAAGGAAAGGCATCACCTTCGCGCACGGAGGAAGGGTCTTTCGGCTCGCAATGATAGCTGTTTTCATAAGCCCGGTTACGCGCCATGCAACGTTCCGAATAGCCTTGCGGATCATTGGGAGGCGTCGATACCTGGTTGAATACCACTTTGGCATTCGCTGTTTCGAGAGCATCGGCTTCTTCACTCTCTTTTGCCGCCGCGGCTTTTTCCTGCGCCAACGCCGAAATTTTGTCGTGTAACTTGCTCTCCAACGAGATCGCTTTCTGTCCAAATGGGCTTCGTGAGTCCTTCTTTTGCGCCTCCTGACACGCCAACAGAGCCTCTTCGTACTTGCGCTCCTTGTCGAGTTGTTCGCAACGCTTGAAGTCCTGCTCCGCGTCATCCGTGCATCCAAGCGCCATCAACACGCAAGCGACGACACCCATCCGCTGCCCAACTTTCGCGAATAGGGTCAGCTTCCCATTTTTTCTAGCCACGACTCCATCGATCATGATGTGCCCCTAGCTCATCTCGGCTTCGAAACCAAGAGAGTCAATCGGCATCGTGGAAAGGGCAACGACACGACCCCAGAGTTCTGCGACTTCGGCGCGGGTCAGCTTCGCTCCTGCTCCCATTTTCGAGATTTTTTGTAAGGATGCACGGGCAAGGGCCACGGGAAGCGCGGCAAAAGCGATGGTTCCAGGCGGCGCTCCCCCACGACGAAGGAGCTGCACATATAGGTCCGCTCGGTCGAGATCCGTGTGAGCCAGCCCAATCACATCTTCCGTGGTCATCGAAGACGGGATGAGGCTCCTGCCCTCCTTGACGTCATCCACCGAATCCTTGGCGATATTGACAAGCTGAAGCCCCTCACCGAAACATGGGGCGAGACGCGACAACGAGTCTGCCGCCGAGCGCAACGACGGAGAATGAAGAATGAAAAGCTCCGTGAGCAATTCGCCGACAATACCCGCCACGGCATAACAATACGCTCGCAGGTCGTCCCGCGTCCGAAGCGTCAATACTTCATCCTCCACCCAGTTAGTCGCGAAGTCCGCCATCTGGTCAATGGTGCGAACCAGATGATGCTCGATGCATCGCGCCGCTTTCGGCCGCAACGCTCGTTGATCCTCCAACAATGAAGGAAACGCAGCCAATAAAGCAAGATAGCCCGCATGGGTCGTGGGGGACGACTCCCCCCACTGACGCGCCATTCGCGTTGCTTGCTGATAGTCTCCTGAACGGACAATTTCGCCGCAAGCAAGCAAAGCGCTCCGCCGCATGGTCGACGGCCACACAAAGGCGTCTTCTAGCGTGTCGGCCACGCGAAACAGCAGATACGCAATGGTCACCTCCCGTCGCAAGGGTTCATCGAGCAGAGGAATGGAAAGCGCGAAGGTGCGGCTCGTTTTTTCGAGGTGTTCTTGCCAATCGTTCATGAGCACCCGTTCTTATGGGGGCTACCTCGAACCACGGCGTCGAGATGTCAAGCGCAACACAACCACAACGAAACAGGAAATGACGGCTTGTCATGGTTCAACGATCCGCCTTACCCCTGACGGCTCTAAACCGAATGGCCGATGGTGACCGAAGCGCCGCTCGCCCCCTCAGGGGAGCTTGGCCACGTTGATGACCGCGGTCTGCATCGTCGAGATATCGTGGGAAGTCATCCCCTCACCGGTAGCTTCTCCCCGCTCGTTTCGCTCGAAGGTGAGCATGTTCAGAAATGCCATATCGCCAAGCTGCGCGGCTTGCACCTTGGCCGCCGGAATGGTGAAAGCGCCGGTATCCATCGTGCGGCACGTGATCGTATGACTTTGCCCATTCATCGTGGCACCCGTCAACGTAATCGTCAGTTCCTTGTCTTGGTCGGCACCAGACCATGTCAATGCGAGGTCTTGACTGACGCTGACTTGAATCCCATCGACGCCGATGGGCAAAGAAACCATGGAAGGCGACGTGAGGCGGAATTCCGGGCCGAGACGTACTTTTCCATGAAATGACCCTAGCCCTTTCGAGGCATCACCAGCACCTTCGAACTCGTAAATCCGGTCGAAACCAAGGTCTCCATACGGGATCGTACCGTCTCCGCCCGGTGTGGTGTACGCACCTTTTTGCTGCGCGTTATACGATAACGTTTTCGGACCGGAAGCAAACCCCGTCATCGTAAAAGGTCCGACGTCGATCGGAGAACGCGGTGTCACACAGCTTTCGCTATTCGCAATCGGCTTACCGTTCATATCCGTTTCCGGTAAGCATTGCTGTTCGGGCGCACAGTCCTGGGGCCCGGTACAGGTCGGCGTGTAGGTAGTCGTCGTTTCCTCGCACGAGCCCAACGGAACGGAAGGCTGGTTGGGTCCCGCCTCCAAGTCTTCTCGTGCTGTCGGAAGAAAGGCGCCCGCTGCGAACGTGGCCGGCTGTCCCATCAGCAAAGCCACGCCAACGGTGAATGTCATGCGAATACCTGGGTTGTTGGGATCGAAGTTGCCCTCGCCTCCCGAGCCGCCCGTTCCTCCCTGCTCCGCTCCGCCCGAACCTCCGCTACCTCCACCGCCCGTGGTTCCCGCTCCTGTTCCCCCTTGTTCTTGCCCTCCGCTGCCGGCAGCTCCGGCCCCCCCCGAAGCCGCATCCTGCTCCTCGCCCGAGCCACAACTCGGCATCCCCAGCATCCACACGGAAAAGAGCACGGTCAATGAACGTAGTTTCGACATGGCCACCTCTAAAGGAATCGAATCAGTGTAGCGCAGCCCGGAGTCGGTGAGTATGAGAGCGACCCGAGCGATGACGGCGGAAGCGTCGTGATCGGATATTTGCCTTATAATACCAATAGTTACACATATTTCGAGCGCGGGTTTCGGCCTCTTCACGAGAAACCAAAATGTACGTCGTGAGCAGACGTATGGCTCGGCTCATGGCGGGCATGCGATGGGGCGGCGCGCCTGGTTTCGGGACATCCGAGATGTTGCCTGAACAGCGATAGCTATCCCAAAACGGATAGAACGGGGAGAGGTATCAATTCGGAAAGCGGCGGGAGGTCATGACAGAGGTCACTTGCCGGGCACTTCGTAGCTCATCTTGGCGAGTTGATCGAGGTACAACCATTTTTTCTGGGCGTTCTCACCGGCAAGGCGCAGCAATTCCTTGGCTCGTTCAGGCTTGCTCTTGGTGAGCATCTTCCAGCGCGTTTCGGCGTAGGCGTACTCCTCGAAGGGGATTTTCGGCGCTTTGCTATCGAGCTTGAGCGGGTTTTCCCCCTTGGCGGCAAGGTCCGGATTGTAACGGAACAGCGGGAAGTGGCCTGACTCCACCGCACGTTTCTGGTTTGTCATCCCCATGGCCATGTCGATGCCGTGAGCGATGCAATGGGAGTAAGCGATGATGATGGAGGGACCGTCATAAGCTTCCGCTTCCACGAAGGCACGTACGGTCTGGGCATCATTGGCACCCATGGCGACGGTGGCCACGTAGATGTAGCCATACGAAGCGGAGATGAGTGCGAGATCCTTTTTCTGGATCGGCTTACCGGCCGCGGCGAACTTGGCCACTGCGCCCACCGGAGTTGCCTTGGACATTTGCCCACCGGTGTTGGAATACACCTCGGTATCGAGCACCAAGACATTGACGTTTCGCCCTGAAGCAAGAACGTGGTCGAGCCCACCATAGCCGATATCGTAAGCCCAGCCGTCGCCACCCACGATCCAAATGGACTTTTTGACGAGGTAGTCCGCGAGGGTGAGCAAGGCTTTGCTCTCGGGATCGGATTTGGTGGCGAGGATTTTCTTGAGTTCGGCCACGCGAGCACGCTGCTCGAGGATTTCCGGTTCCTCGATTTGGACTGCGTTTTTGATCTGTTCCACGAGTTGCGGATGGGATTTGGCGATGTCACTTCGCACGAGGGACTCTTCGGCTTGAACCTTGAACTTATCGACCGCCAGGCGGAATCCGAATCCGAACTCAGCGTTGTCTTCGAACAAGGAGTTGGACCATGCCGGTCCCCTACCCTCTTCGTTGACCGCATAGGGAGTCGTCGGCAAGTTGCCGCTATAAATCGAAGAGCATCCGGTAGCATTGGCGATGATGGCCCGATCCCCAAACAATTGTGTGAGGAGTTTGACGTAGGGTGTTTCGCCGCAACCCGCACAAGCTCCGGAGAACTCGAACAACGGACGGAGCAATTGGCTGCCCTTGACCGTGATCTGCTTGACTTTCGTTCTATCCGCATCCGGCAGACGCATGAAGTAGGCTGCGTTCTTTCGCTCGGGCTCGCGCAATGGAATTTGATCGGCCATTTCGAGAGAACGGCGCGACGGATTTTTCTTGTCTTTACCCGGGCAGGCTTCGACACACATCCGGCAGCCGGTGCAATCCTCCACGAAAACCTGAATGGAATACTTCATTCCGGCAAGGTCACGGTCTTTGAAATCCATGACCTGGAACGTTTCAGGAGCGTCGACCAAGGACTCGGGCGGGAATACCTTGGTTCGAATGGCCGCGTGGGGGCAAACAATCGCGCACTTTCCGCATTGAATACACAGCTCCGGTATCCAAATCGGGACTTCCAGAGCGATGTTGCGTTTTTCCCACTGGCTCGTAGCCGTCGGATAAGTACCGTCGATGGGGAAAGCACTGACGGGCAACGAGTCACCGAGGGCACCAATCATGGGGCCCAAGACGTTACGCACGAAAGCCGGCGCTTCCGGACTCACCACGGGAGGCATTTCGATCTGGCTCGTGACCTTGTCAGGCACTTTCACCTGATGCAGGTGTTCGAGGGTTTGGTCGACGGACTTCCAGTTCTTTTCGACGATGACATCACCCTTGACGCCGTAGGTTTTCTTGATGGCCGTCTTGATTTTCGCGATGGCCTCCTCGCGCGGGAGGATGCCGGAGATGGCGAAGAAGCAGGTCTGCATGATGCTGTTGATCCGCGCTCCCATCCCGGTGGCTTTGGCGACGGAGTAAGCGTCGATGGCGTAGAACTTGAGTTTTTTGTCGATGATGCGCTGCTGGACGAGTTTGGGGAGTTTGTCCCATACCTCGTCGGCGGAATACGGAGAATTGAGCAGGAAAGTGCCGCCTTCGACTGCATATTTGAGCATGTCGAATTTTTCGGTGAAGACGAATTGATGGCATGCCACGAAATCCGCTTTGGTAAGAAGATAGGTAGAACGGATAGGTTTGGCGCCGAAACGAAGATGGGAAACGGTCATGGACCCGGCTTTCTTCGAGTCGTACACGAAGTAGCCCTGGGCATAGTTGTCGGTTTCCTCACCGATAATCTTGATGGAGTTTTTGTTGGCGCCGACGGTACCATCGGAGCCGAGGCCGTAGAACAAGGCGCGAACGGTACCGGGAGCTTCGGAGTCGAAGTCGTTGTCCCAATCGAGGGAGGTATGGGTGACATCGTCGACGATACCACAAACGAAGTGGTTCTTGGGTTTGGGGGCGACGAGGTTATCGAAGACCGCCAACACCATTCCCGCGTTGAACTCCTTGGAACCCAATCCGTAGCGACCGGCATAGATGCGCGGCATGGTGGGCAGCGGACAGGAATCGTTGGCGAGCGCCTCCACGAAGGAGGATTGGACATCTTGATACATCGGATCGCCGATGGCGCCGGGTTCTTTGGTTCGATCCAAAACGGCGATGCGCTTGGTGGTTTTGGGCAATGCGGCGAGAAAATCCTTGATGCTCCAAGGCCGGAAGAGACGGACCTTGACCATTCCGACTTTTCTTCCCTTCGCCACGAGATGCTCCACCACCTCATGCACGGCTTCCGCGCCAGAGCCCATGACGACCACGACATCTTCGGCGTCGGGAGCACCGACATAGTCGAACAAGTGGTAGTGCCGTCCGGTCAGCTTGGCGAAACGATCCATGTGCTTTTGCACGATGCCAGGGCAGTTCGTATAAAAGCTATTCATGGTCTCGCGATGCTGAAAGAACACGTCCGGGTTCTGCGCCGTGCCTCGCAAAACCGGTCTATCCGGTGACAGACCTCGAGCACGATGGGCATGAACCAGGTCTTCCTGAATCATGTACCGCATGTCGTCTTTGCTCAACGACTCGATTTTCTGCACTTCGTGCGAGGATCGGAAGCCATCGAAGAAGTGAATGAACGGTACGCGCGCTTCGAGCGTCGCCGCGTGAGCAATCATAGCCATATCCATGCACTCTTGAATGGCTCCGGAGGCGATCAAAGCCCATCCGGTGCTACGACAAGCCATCACGTCCGAATGGTCGCCGAAGATCGAAAGCGCGTGGGAGGCCACGGCGCGAGCCGAGACGTGAAATACCGTCGAGGTAAGCTCGCCCGCGATCTTGAACATATTTGGGATCATCAGCAGCAAACCTTGCGAAGCGGTAAATGTCGTGGTCAATGCACCGACTTGCAACGCGCCATGCACCGCCCCGGAAGCACCGCCTTCGGATTGTAATTCGACAACATGGGGAACCGATCCCCAGATGTTGGTTTCTCCCGCCGCGGATTTTTCATCCGCGAGTTCACCCATCACGGACGACGGGGTGATGGGATAGATCGCAATGACCTCGTTGACGGCGTGAGCCACATGCGCCACCGCGGTGTTGCCGTCGATGGTCACGAATTCAGGCTTTCGGTCGGCCGGAATCATCTTGTCAGACATGGAACCTCCAAATAGCGTTCATCCCTTCCGAAGAAGGGTCTCCATCGTTATCGAGAAAGGGCGCGGTCATCCGTGGCCGACCAGCACCTTGATGTATTGGGCACGTTCGAATCCTTCCGGATCCTCACAGGTTTTTTGAGACAAGATGCCTCGGATATCCGCAACGGATGCGTACTCCTTCTCCCGCAACCACGTCTCCATGTCGCGCAACATCACCTTGAGATGAGGGGCCTTGTGCTTGTAGATCGCCGAGGCAACCTGCGCCACACTCGCACCCGCGAGGATGACTTTGAGAGCGGAAATCCCATCATGGATGCCGGTGGTGGCAGCGAAATCGATGTCGATTCGACCGTTGAGGATGGCGATCCACCGCATCGGCAGCAGGACTTCCTCCGGACGAGAAAGCTGGAGCCGTGCCACGATTTTTAGTTCGTCGAGATCCAGATTGGGCTGATAGAAACGGTTGAAGAGCACGACCCCCTGCGCGCCCGCTTTGGCGATCTGCGCGACGGTATGCGGAATGGCCGTCAGGAACGGACCTAGTTTGACGGCGATGGGAATTTTCACTTGCGAGCGAACTTGCTGCACGATGTCGATATAGTTTTTTTCGATGTCCGCGCTGGTTTTCAGCGGGTCGGTGGGCAGATAGTACAGGTTGAGTTCGAGAGCATCAGCGCCCGCGTTTTCGAGTTGTTTCGCATAGCCCGTCCAGCTTTTGGCGGACACGCAATTGATGCTGGCGAATACGGGGATATGAATGCTTTTCTTGGCGCTTTCGACCAACCGAACATATTCCTGTGGTCCGATTTCCATCGGAATATTCGCGAAGTAGCTATCCGCTTCCGGACTGCTTTGCGCCCCACGACCCAGCGTGGCGTCGAAGTCCTCCGATTCCTTGATGATCTGCTCTTCGAAGATCGACTTGAGCACTACCGCGCCCGCCCCATTCTCCTCATAGCTCTTGAGCTTCTCCACGCTGTCGGTCAACGAAGAACTCGACACGACAAGGGGACTGCGGAGTGATAGCCCCAGATACGTCGTTGACAAATCGGTCATACTGGCATCCTTTCCTTCCGTCGATCACGTGGAACCCAAGGGTTTGCCACGCTTGGCATTTCATTCGACCCACGGAGCTTCGCACCTACTGGTTGCCACCGCTCCGGCAGCCACACCCACAGCATACTCACAGGGCGGGAGATTCAGTCGGCGCTGTTATACCGATTTGCCCAAGGGATTCAATCCAACTCGCACCTGCTATTGCTCTTCTATGCACCGTAGCTGACGCAACGGAACCCAAATGAGCGATTTCATGAGCCCCCATTTCGCTCAACGGTGGAAGCATTCGGCTCCCAGCACCCCGTTTCGCCATCGGAAGCCAGCTTCGCGCGAAGGTTCTCCCTCAAAACCTGCCCTGAACTCCAAGGGCTGGAACAAAAGCAAACGACTCCCGATTGTCCGGGGCATTGAAAAAACTAGCCCCCCCCACCTGTGCCAACACGCCCCAATGGCGCGATGGGTCCACCTGAAGTCCTACCGCTCCATGAATTCCGACTCTTCCGGAATCGACAAAAAACGTTGGAATTCCAATAGATACAACCGGTTTGAAGCGTCCCCTCGTCATCAGCCACGACACATCCACTTCAAATCCCTTGTCGCGACCATTCAGAGCCGCCACCTGCCCTTCAAACCAATCCCCAAGCCCATAAGTAACCCCCACAACGCCGACAGCACCTCGCAGTTTTCCATCCACATCCACGCGCGCTACCAATCCAAACTGCCCCGCGTGACTGAACAAACCATCATCCTCCGTATCCTCCAGCTCCGGCTGCTCCATCGCTGTCGGTTGCACTTCCTCCGGTTCGAGTCTCACCCGAAACGTCACCTTCTCCCCCGCATGCGCCGAAAATTTTTCCGTCTGGGAGACAAATCCCTCTTTCGAAATGACCAAAATATGCTCCCCCGGCATTAGTCGAACGAACCACTTTCCAGGCGCATCCGATGTCCGATGCTCGATGGGCGCGCCATCCACGCGTAGCGTCGAACCTTCTGTCCTGACCTCTACCGTGAGGGAGACAATTTTTTTGTCGATTTCGGAGAGTACATTCTGCACTTCCGGAATCCGGCTCCGATCGGCGTTGGGATTCTCGAAATAGGCTTCATAAGCTTGGGCCGCCTCGATCAATCGATCGAGTTCCCGAAGAGTCGTGGCGATATTGAGAAGGATCTTCGGATTGTTCCAAAGCCCGTACGCTTGCTCGAACTTGTCGAGCGCTTCGGTAAACTGCCCCCGGTTAAGCGCTTCGACCCCTTCATTGAACAGTTGTCGCGCCTTCGTTTCGTCTTGCGCCGTAGGCGCGGCCACCGCATGCGACGAGCCGAGCGCGACCATCAGCCCAAGGGAAACACACGAGCCACACAGCAGAAAAAGAGCCACACCCACGATTCGACGGAAATAACCCAAAACGCAGGTCCACGGCTCTTGGGCAGAAATATCAATCATGACACTCCGCTCGAGACTAAACCACAGAGTACGCGCACAAGGCAATTAGACAATCCGGTGGTTCGACGGAAGGCATGGGGCATCGATTTCCAGCCTCTGCTCGATGCAAGATTCGCCTCCATCGTCGCGTGAACGAAGGCGTCGCGTGAACGAAGGGATCCGGTGGGTTCAAGAAGCAGGCTATTCGATGTACTTGCCGCGCGCGGTGTAATGGGTATGGAGCAATGTGTGTGCCGTATGTCCGCACGGACCATCGGTGAGGAACTCGTGATACACGCGCATCACCGCGGGATTTTCATGGGACTTACGAACCTCGTAGGAAGCATCCTCTGCGTAGATGGCTTTGGCACGAGCCGCTCGAATCTCCGGTGAGGTCGGGATCGGCATACCTCCGCCTCCGAGACAACCGCCAGGGCACGCCATGAACTCGATGAAGTGGCATTCGGAAAGCGGACCACCAGCTTTGATGTCCTCGAGGACACGCTTGGCATTGGCGGTACCGTGCGCCACGGCCACCTTCAGGGTTGCCCCGAGGAGCCAATCCCAGGAGTCAAACGGCAAGTCCTTATTTTTCTTCAGAATATCCGGAACTGGTCCTACTTTCGGTATCTTCAATTCCATCATGCGAATGGCTTCGAAGCCACGAAGGGGAATGATATCCGCGTGCTCGAACAAGTTTTCCACTTTGATACCACACACCAATTCGATCACGGTGCGCAGTGCCGCTTCCATCACGCCCCCTGTCGCACCGAAAATGACGCCTGACCCAGTTGCTGTCCCGAAGGGGTCATCGAAGTCGCTTTTGGGCATGCTCGGAAGGTGGATGCCTGCTTCCTGAAACATTCCGGCAAGCTCACGGGTCACGACTCCATAGTCGACGTCTTTGAATCCCGAGTCGCACATTTCCGGACGATTGCACTCGTATTTTTTCGCAGAGCAGGGCATCAATGCCACCGTCACGATGTTGGCCGGATCGATGCCATGCAACTTCGCATAATACGTTTTGATGAGCGAGCCAAACATCTGCTGCGGGCTCTTGGCCGATGAGACGTGTGGCAACATTTCCGGATAGAAGTGTTCGATGTATTTGATCCATCCGGGCGAGCAGGAGGTAAATTGCGGCAGAGCCACGGCTTGCTCGAGCACGAGAGCTTTGTACAAACGAAGGAGAAGCTCCGTTCCCTCCTCGATGATCGTCAGGTCTGCGGTGAAGTTGGTGTCAAATACCTTGTCGAACCCAATGGTGCGAAGGGCAGTATTCATTTGGAACGTCAACGGCACCCCCGCGGGCAATCCAAAGCATTCGCCAATTCCCGAACGAGGAGCTGGTGCCGTTTGAATGACGACATGCTTGGTGGGATCGTTGATGTCGCGCCAGAGTTCATCGGTGGGATCCGCGGCGCCCAGGGCCGCGGTCGGGCAACGATTGATGCACTGCCCACAGTTGATACAAATCACCTCGGCCAACGGGCGCTGCATGAACGTGGCGATGGTCGTCTTGTCCGACCGATGGATGGCCTCGAGCACGCCCACCTCTTGCAAGTCGATACAAGTACGCACGCAGCGTCGACATAGAATGCATTTATTCATGTCTCGACGAACCGAGTACGACGATTTATCCACTTCGAACATGGGTTCGGTGGGATGGCCGAAACGGTAGTAATCGACGCCATATTCCTTGCACAGTGTCTGCAGCTCGCAGTTCAGGTTTCGGAAACACGAGTAGCATTCGCCCACGTGCTTGGACAACATGAGGTCAAGGATGGCGCGACGCGACTGGCGCACTTTGGCGGTATGCGTTTTCACCGTAATGGGTGCCGTGATGGGATAGGCACAAGAAGCTTGAAGCGTTCGTTGTCCCTCGACCTCCACCACGCAGATTCGGCAAACGCCAGCCACACAAAGATCGGGGTGATGACAGAGGGTGGGAATACGAATGCCCAGTTGCCGAGCCGCTTCGAGGATGGTCGTGCCGATCGGCACTTGAATGTCCATTCCATCGATGTTGACGCGCACCTTGGCTCCGATGGCATCGGGATTGGAGGCGGGTGGCACGAAGTGACCGCGCTGACTGACGGGCGCGCGAGTAGGGATTGCTGGTTTGAATTCCGACATGGGGCGCTCCTTTACCTCGTCGCCGGATGGGGCCGTCCCATCAGTTCTTCGCGGAAGTGCTTGACGATTGACAGGAAAGCATTGGGACTGGATTGCCCAAGGCCGCACTTGGAGGAAAGCTGCATGACTTCACCGAGTCGACACAACTCGTTGAGATAGGCCATCGAGCATTGACCTTTTTCGAGACGCTCGATGCCTTCGAGGAGTTTGGCATTGCCTTCACGACACGGCGTACATTGCCCACAAGACTCCTCGACAAAAAACTCCATGAAGTTTTTTGCAATGTGAAGCATGTCCCGTTGGGGGCCGAATACAATGACGGAACCTCCCGTGGACACATCCTCGAAACAGATGGCTCGATCGAATTGCCCTGCGGGGATGCATTGTCCCGATGCGCCGCCCACCTGAACCGCTTTGGCGTTGTTTCCTCCCACCACATCGAGCAATTGCTCGATGGTCACGCCGAGAGGAAACTCATAAACGCCAGGGCGATCACAATCGCCGGATACGGAGAACAGTTTTGGTCCCGAAGACTTTTCCGTACCGATGGCGGAAAACCATGCCGCTCCCTTACCAAGAATCGCGGCTGCACACACGAAAGTTTCCACATTGTTGACGACCGTGGGTTTGCCTTGAAATCCGGTGTCCACGGGGAAAGGCGGACGATTTCGTGGCTCTCCTCGATGTCCTTCGAGCGATTCGATCAAGGCCGTTTCCTCGCCGCATACATAAGCACCCGCCCCCATGTGAATATCGATGTCGAACGACAAATCGGAGCCAAGAATTTTGTCCCCGAGCAAGTTTGCCTCACGGCGTTTTCGCAAGACATCCTCGAGCGAAGCACGTAGGTACGTGTACTCTCCGCGCAAGTACAATATGCCTTTCGTAGCCCCGATCGCGTAGGCCGCGATCGTCATTCCCTCGAAAACGATATCGGCAATCTCCGAGAGAATGACGCGATCCTTGAAGGTTCCGGGTTCGCCCTCGTCGGCGTTGCACACGATGTATTTCGGTTCACCGCAAGCCGCGGCAGCAAGATTCCACTTGACCCCGGTCGGAAACCCAGCACCGCCTCGCCCCTTGAGCTTCGACGCGGAAATCTCGTGGATGACATCGGAACGACTTCGTGCAAGCGCGGCCTGCAGTCCCTCGTTGGGCACAATCGTCTTGAACGTGACGAGCCCCGGCATGATCGAAGAGGTCATTGATCCACCTCCGTTTTCACTTCGCGACTATGAAAGGCAAGCGGACCGAAGCTTCGACGGCAGGCTTCGACGATATCGTGGACCATATCGGAGGTTACCCTCGTGAATACCTGATCGTTGACGAGCAAGGCGGGCCCTTGATCGCACATTCCCATGCACGACGTCCATTCGAGGGAGAATTGGCCATCGGGTGTGGTTTGCCCGAAGTCGATTCCAAGATCGTTGCGAAGTTGTTGCGCGATACGGTCTTTTCCGGCCATGTCGCAGGTGATGGTTCGACACAAGCGGATGACGAACTTTCCGTGGGTTCCTTCGCGAAGAAAGGCAAAGAAGGTAACGACGCTATACACCTCGACGGGGTGAATGCCGAGTTGGTCAGCCACCACCTGCATCGAGTACGGCGACACCTCTCGATACTTTGCCTGAATCAGTTGCAGGATAGGCAGCATCGCCGAGCGGTCACTGCCAAGTTCATGGGTCCAAGCCGTCACATCCTCGCAGATGCGCTGGCGCTCCGTGAGCAGCATGCGACTACCCTTCCTTTCCGCCCAGCAGGGCCGCAACCTTCTGCACGAGAATCGCCGGTTCGACAGGCTTGTCGACAAAAGCGTCCACGGGCAATAAATCGGCGTGTTTTCCGTACGTCAAGCCTGTCACCCGGCCGATGCTCGTGAGCATCAGAATCGGCTTGAGGAACCCATCACGACGCAGTTGCTGCGCCATCGCGAACCCGTCATCGGGCTGCTCCATGATCACATCTAAGATGATCAAGTCCGGATCAATCTCCCGAACTGCTTTCATTCCCTCCTCGCGGCTAAAGGCAGAAGCTACGTCGTAATGCTCTCGTTCGAGAAACATCCGACACGCGTCCACAACATCCGGATCGTCGTCAACGATGAGGATCTTCGCCATAAGCGTCTCCTATTCCCGGTTCCGAACCCCTATCCCGAATTCCCCGCCAAAACGGCATTTGTCGTTTTGCGGCAAGGCCACCATCTTGCTCGTTCATGGGCTACTAAGATTTCGCCCAACTCGCAAGTATGGATGAGAAGAATAGCGATCTATCGTTCTTTCCCTTCCTCCGTTCACAGCCCTGCCGACGCACTCCACCGAGAAGAAATATCCTATGATTATAGGGATTATTCTTCGTTTATCGACGTTACGCCGACTTCGTCGTAAAGGATTCCTGAATCTGATGTGTCACTGTTCTTATGACAGAGTCTAGCATTCACCACTTCACGCGTTCGCGGAGAAATCGCTCCACCCTGGGCACGACCTGCTCCGGTCTTTCAATCAGCACGAAGTGACTCCCATTGCGCACATGCAACCGCTCCGCATGGGCAAGTCGTCGCGCAATCTCACGCGATTGATACGGCGGCGTCAACACGTCGAATCGTCCACTGACGACAAGCGCCGGAACATCGATCTCCGGCAAATGATGAAAGGCCGAATGCGCGTCGAGTTCTTGAAATAATCTCAAGTAATTCGGGAAGTTCTCCGGCTTGAAAATATCTGTCATGTATTGCTGTAGCATCGGTTCGAGCATCATCGCGCGACGTCCCAACAACAACCAAAACACCCCCACGGTGACGAAGGACCCATGTTTTCCCACGACAGCCAAAACCTCCGTCAACTCGGGATGCCGTCGCACCCACTCCAACAACTCGTGCATCGTGCGTGTCATGATCGGAAATCGCAATCCTGGCTGCAATGCGGAAGAAAAGACATGACCCCATGTTCCATTCAACAACACGAGGCCGGCCACGCGCGAAGCATCGAGGGAAGCGGCTTCTAACAACACCTGCACACCCATGCTCCATCCGATCCAAGCGGCCCGGCGAATCCCCTCGTTGTCCAATACGCGAAACGCATCCTGCGCGTGGTCACGCACCGATAGCTTGCAACCGGCCTCACAGCTCGAACCGAACAGGCCCCGATAATCCCATACGATGAAGCGATAGTCTTCGAACAGCGATTCGATGAGAGGCTCCCACGCATACAGTCGCCCCCCCAAACCATTCGCAAGCATCAACGTCCGCTCGCCTTTGCCGATCACTTCATAATAAATGCTGACACCATCAGAGGTTTTGGCCACACGGGGTGTAGCCGTCGCGAGTTTGGATGCTTCCTTCATGCCCATGACTCATTCATCCTAACGTGTTCTGTATGACAAAACCGTCTTTTCTCACTGAAAAACAGCTCCCATCGCTGCTCATTCGTCCGCTTCCCACGTCAAACCAATCACCTCCACTGGCCCATCCGACGTCAATCCCGGCAACACCTGACCCGGTCCGCTTTTCCACAAACGTGATATCACCCGGGAATGAATTCGCGTTTCGACGAGGCCCCAGGCTCGTGTATCGTTTATGTGCGGCTCCGCTTGCCGAGCCCATCATGATGTCGCCATGATCATCATCGCTGTCGTCGTCTTCGCCACAACTGCCTTCGGCGGAATCGTGCTCGCCTCGCACGTATTGCGCGACGTGTATGCTCCATGGATGCTTTCCTTGGGTCATGCTCTGCTCGGTGCCACGGGAATCTCGATTCTGGGCACGGCGCTGTCCCGAGTGCCCTCGAACAACACGTTGATGTTGAGTGTGGTTCTGTTCGGTATGACCGCTATGGGAGGCCTTACCCTCGCCAGCTTCCATCTTCGAAAAAAAATTCCGCCGAAAGGCGCTGTCCTTACCCATGCCACCGGGGCCATCAGCGGGTTTCTCGTGCTCATAAGCCTGGTGCTGCTCCGATGACCCATCGATTCTTTGCTCCACGAAAGCGATTGCGTTCACGTATGCCCATCCGGTTGGATTACCCATGAAATCAAGCGTCGAGCCCCCACGACGATAAGCTACGATACTGCCATGAACGACGACACCCTTCCGTTTTCCGCAAGCCTTGCGACCGCCAACACGATGGTGGCAAGGGTTTGTACGACCTGCGGAAAAACTTATCCTCCGAGTGCCGTGTACTGTTCCATCGATGGCAGCGAGCTATCCGCCATCGCGACCGACGACACCGATCCGTTGGTTGGACAAGTGCTCGACGGTCGTTGGGTCATTCGTCGACGCATTGGTGCTGGCGGGATGGGAGCTGTGTATGCCGCTTCGCAATTGAGCGTGAATCGTCAGGTAGCGATCAAAACGCTCCCGTTGGAGCACTCGAAAAATCCAGGGCTTGTGGAGCGGTTTTTACACGAAGCCGAGGTGGCGTCGACCATTGCCCACCCGCATTGCGTCACCATCCATGACTTCGGTCAAACACGCGAGGGTTTGCTGTACCTGGCCATGGAATATCTCGATGGGCAGTCCCTCGAGGATCGGCTTCAACAAGCGCCGATTTCCATTCCGGAGGTGATTGAAATCACCAATCAAGTCGCCGCGGCGCTCACGGCTGCTCATGCGCAGCGAATCGTGCATCGCGACCTCAAACCCGCCAATATTTTCCTCCTCTCGATGCCCGACCACAGTGTCTTCGTCAAAGTCCTCGACTTCGGGATTGCGAAAGCACTCGACTCCACCCGACGACTCACCGGCACAGGAGAAGTGTTTGGCACACCCTGGTACATGAGCCCCGAACAAAGCCTCGGCCAGGCCGTAGATGGCCGATCGGACCTTTATTCTCTCGGCTGCATCCTGTACGAAATGTTGACCGGACGTCCGCCCTTCGACGCGGACAATCCGATGGCGATCTTGTCGGCGCATATCCACACGCCCGTTCCACCGATCGACCAAACGACGCAGCGCAGCGATATCCCCCCGGAATTGGCAAGACTCTGCATGCGGCTTCTGCGTAAATCGCCCGATGAACGGCCTCCCGATGCGGCCAGTGCAAGAGCTTCCCTGAAAAGCCTGGGTGACACGGCCGATCGTGATGTGCTCCCCTCCCTATCCACCCTGGCTGCCGCTTCCACGGCTGCAAACAGCACCACCATCGTGCATGACGACAAGGCCAAGACACAGGATTCATCATCCTCGGCTTCCACCACCGAAAAGTCGTTGGCACTTCCGTGGATACTGGTTCTTGGGCTCATCGGAACTATCGTGGGTGTTGGCACCATCGCCACGCTCTGGACTTGGCTCGCCCAAGGAAGCCCGGACCTGCTCGTGCCGTGAGCGGAACAAGGCGTCTCTCCAACAACCCCGTTTTTAGCCCACCCTATTTGCGGAAGTACCCTTTCTCCGCTCTCGTAACATCGCGTTTTTATTAGTTGTTCACTTGTTTGGCCCCGCGCTCTTTGCTAGCTCACCTGCCATGACGCCCTCGAACGAAACCATACGTCCCAAGTTCCCAAGACCGTCATGGCCAACAAGGCAGATACGACATATTGGTCCGCTGGTATTGCTCATGGGGTGGCTGGGGACTGGCTGTCACGATGACTCGACGTCTGACTCGACAACCGCGGATGAACCGGATGCGGACGCGGGTGATGAGGAGGCGAATGAAGGGCAAGATGCCTTTCAAGACAGCGACATCGAACCGGCAACGCTCGATGAACTCGCGGCTAGCTATTGTTCTGGCATGGCCGCTACTCATTGTCATTACGCGGTGAGTTGCGGTTGCACGACAATTCCCGGCTTCCCGAGCGATTGCCTGGGCCGGTATGAAATGAATTGTCGTCGATGGATCGAGCGATTCCGTGATGCTGTCGAGCAGGGCGCGATTGTCGTTCACCTCGCGGCGGTCGAGTCCTGCGTGAAGCGATATGAACAGCTCGGAGCGCATTGTGCGCTGCCGGCTGCGGATTATTTCGTCGACGATTGTCCTATCTTCGTGCCTCGCGACGGCTTTGGGCCACGGGCGGGGATCGATGCTTCCTGTGAGCAGGCGGTTTGCGAGCAGGGACTGCGGTGTGGGAGTGAGTATCGTTGTGTAACACCGGGTCAACACAACGATGCTTGTGCGACTTCGGCGGACTGCGATCCGCTGCTGATTTGTGTATCGGGACGGTGTACGGATGCGGATACACTTGTAGCCGGTAACGACTGCATGTCGCCGGACGCATGTGAACCTGGGCTTTCATGCCTTGCCAGTGCGAAGAGCGTTTGTCGCGAAACCGCCATCGGAGAACCGTGTATGGGAGACGGAACTTGCTCTGGCGAAAGCGTTTGTGCGACGTCTTCGGATGGGAGCCAATCGGAGTGTACGCTGGCAGCCGGCGAAGCGCAGGAGTGTTTGGACGGGGTTCATTGTGCGACAGGGCTGGCGTGTGCGGGTGGGATATGCGCTCCCAAACCTCAACAAGGACAACCTTGTGCGTTGGGGTTGTTGGGACCCCATGTTTGCGCCGACGGTCTTTCTTGTGTCGAAGGCGCCTGTGAAACAGCCCCCGGGGAAGGACAGGCCTGTGGGTATGGAGAAGTTCAATGCGCGACGGGGCTTGGGTGCGCGTTTGAAGGGGCGGACAGCCTATGTCGGCCGAAACGAGGGGAAGGGTCCGCTTGTGAGAACGATGATATGTGTCTTGACGAACTACATTGCGAGTTTTCGATCGGCCAGTGTGAGGCCGACCTTGCGGACGGCCAGGCTTGTGTCAACGGCAACGAATGCTCTGAGGGTTCGGCCTGCCTTCCGGATGAATATCTGGAGTTTCGTTGCGCTCCCATTCCGAAAAACGGCGAGTCTTGCATGCTCGATGAATGCGCGGACAAACTCGCTTGCAGGCGCGTTGCGGAGCACGGAGCTTGCGCGCCCGAATATTGCACGGCATTTCTATTTTGAACGAGCCGTCGATCTCGTGCGGCCGGTGTCATGGCTGGAGACGATACGCGCGGATCGAGCACGCCATCGCCAGGATCGGTGAGAGGCCATGCCCCGTATATCCCGATAGGGACTATACGTACGTTACCGCGACTCAGGGCACGCGCGCCATTTCCGCGATTTTGGTGGCCACGAGCAGCCCGTCGCGAATCGGAACCAGGTTCGAGATCCAACGGTCGCTTTTCACGACTTGTTCCGTGAACAATCGTATGGCCATGGTCGAAGCTTCTCGATCTCGTTCATCGAGCACCTGTCCGTGCCAAATCAGATTGTCGACGATCATCACCCCCCCTACACGCAACTTGCTTTCGATGACGGGAAAAGCCTCGGGATAGCCTTCCTTGTCGATATCGTTGAAAATGATGTCGAAAGGTCCTTCGGCATCACGGAGCGCGGCGATGGCCTCACCCACGCGAAACTGCACGAACGGGTCTAGTCCCATGGCGGATAGGTGTTCTCGTGCTTGTGTGGATAGCGTTTCGTCCCACACCACGTGAAACACTTGTCCCTGTCCATTTTCGCTCATCGCGCGAGCGAACCATGCGGTTGAGTATCCGAATCCGGATCCGAGTTCGAACACTCGTTTCGCCCCAATCATCCGTGCCAATTGATAACACAACTGACCACAAGCTGGGCCGATGATGGGAAAGCGGAGCTTATGAGCCTCTTGCTCCATGCGTTGCAGTTGTGGATGACGAGGCGGCACCAATCCCTCAACATATTGTTGAACGGCGGACCATTGAATTTGGGCTGGCATGGAAGATTCCTTGAGGCGCCGGACAAACCCCGTCAAGCCGTACCCCTAGCGTGTTCATGACAGCCGTGGCTAGGGCAGCCTTTGTACGAAAGCGCGTTGAGAAAAGACAGCGTCGGGTATCCGGTCTACCATGGCTCCAACCGCGGAGGTGTTCGTGCGATCCTCAAGGGTATCCAACCTATTTTTGTTGGCTCTCCTCGCTGTTGGCTGCAAAGACCCAGCGACCCATACGACTTCATCCAATGCGTCCGCATCCTCGTTGGTCCCTCCAGCGCCGTCGTGTGGAGAACGGATGGAAAAAATGAGCGCGTGGCTTACCACGCTGTTGCAAGAAGGGGCAGGTCCAACGGCGCCGCTGCAGGAGGCCAACATTCAGTTGGCATCGCTGGAACAGGGAGAACTATGGGCATGGCATGGGGCGGCCGTCATCGTTTCCTCCTCGGTTCTGCAGATCGATCGCGAGCGCCTTGGTTCTCCCCAAGAGTCCACAACGAGCGATAAGCTGCAAGCCGCGTTCAAAGCACGTTCCCAATCGGCGCTGTCCGCCGGGTTCTCTTTGGGAATCGATTTGCATATCGATGAAAATACGCCTTGGGAAACAGTGGTTTCCGTCCACCAGGCGGGAGCGAAGGCGGGAATTCGAACCGCGGGACTCGTATTTGCAGGAGCCAGCGACCTCGAACCGCCCACGTGTCCTGTTTTGGAAGAACTCGTCGGAACATCGAAAACGGATGAGCCCCCGTCGGACGATCTGCTTTCCTCCGAGGCCCCAAGCCCTGAGCAAAAGGCGTTGGAAAGCTGTCGTCCTGCCGTATCCATCCTGCGAGACATCGCGAAGCGAGATCTCGGTGGCAAGGAAAGACTCGAGTACTACGTCAAACGCGCTCCTCTTGCGTGGCAAGCCTGTGATTGTCGTGGCGATGAACGAGCCGTTCGCGCGATCGCCTGGTATTGGTCTGGACGACATCACGGACCGCCTACCCGAACCATCCGTATATCGCTTGGTGTGAAGGGCGAAAAAGATACGATGACGGTCTCGGCTTCCAAGACCGATCCATGGTCGAAAGTCAGTCAAAGCGTGATCGAGGCGGCGCAGTCGAACCGACGCCTCGTATTTGCTGTCGAGTAGTTCTCTTTGCGCTGGGGCAATCGTACGGCCCGATGTAACCTTAGGGCTCCTTGCATCGGCAATCATTGTGGAGTCATCATGGACGCAAAGGGTCATCCTCAACGCCCGTTGGAGCGCAGTTCACTTCCTATCGAACGTATTACCGACGCTTTTCTCGCGGAAACGAAGGAAGAGTCCCCTGAATTATACAAGTACTTGGGTCACCTGGACGCGCAAGGTCGACTCGAATTGGGAGGAGTGCTCGGGCGATTCGACTTTCGTCACAAGGGTGAGTTGGATGCCGAGCAACGCCTCATGGCAAGGCGCGTGCTCGGTCGTCTTCATCGACCAGCGACGAGCATGTTGGTTCTCGTCAATCGCGTATTGGATTACCTGGACCTGAACAACAACGCCTTGTTGGAACCGGATGAAGTCGAGCTATGTGTTGAGATTTTCGAGCTTTTCGCTCATGCCGATTCGGACAACGACACCGTTTCGGAACACGAGTTGGAGTTGCTTTACGCCGCGATACGTCAGATGGATCGAGATGACAATCACGCGTTAGACGCTCTTGAACGTCGTGAGCTTCGGGAAGCGCTGCAGAATCCGAAAGCGTTTCTCGAACGGCAACGCCTGCGTAATCCGAGAGTTGCGGAATTGATGCGTTCACGTTCTCCCTCGTCATGAGGGTAGCGGAAGGCCGGATTCGGATCAGGCCATGCTTGCTTTCGCCCATGGATCCGAAGGCGAATCGTATTCATTCCGTGGTGTTGGACTTTTGATAAGCGAGGGAATCAACGCCAACGTCATCATGGCGTACCGGCCCGCACCAAAAAACGCGGCATGCGTGAGCATGGTCGTACCGATCACGATGGCGGTTGCTGGAACAGCGATGGGCAATGTGGCGAGTTTTTTGCCTAGTAATCCCATCATGAACAGCAAGCCAACCACCCCCGCCCACCCATGAGGCGTGAGAAAAAAAATGACGCTAACAACCGCTCCTGCTGCGCGCATCGAGGGTCGGGGGCCTTTTATCCGCGCCACGGCGAGCACGGATGCGATCCACAGCAGGCGTATCGCCGCGGTTTCGATCCCCGCCCCAATCAGCTTGGCTCGATAAGGAAACGCCGTCGGATTGGCATCGTGCAAGTACCAGACCGCAGCGCCGCAATAATCGAACGTGGATGCGAGTTTCTGGGGGATGAGCGATGACCATGCTCTTGGATCGGAGGCGATACGCTCTCGCGCGGCCTTTGCGAAACAATGATCCTTCTTGGCTTCATCGAATACGTCACGACACGAGGGAGGCACCTGCAACGGAGCGTAGGTTCCATGGGCAGATGCGTCGGTTCCGATCAGCAGGTTCCACCCTCCATTGAAAGAAAGTCCCGCATGCCCCATACGCACTTGGTTGCGAACTACCCAGGGCATCACCGTAACGAGGGAAAGTGAACCCACCGCAAGCACAACGAGCCATCGTTTTCGGATGTTTCGTTCGAAAGCAGAAGCAAGCCAACCAAGGAATGGAACACAAAGCAACATCTGCGGTCGAACGAGAGCACCGAGGCCCAACACGATTCCCAGCGCCATGGCCGAAGGCATCTGACGTTTTCCTTTCGCTCGTCGTGTTGCCATCGTCAACGCCACGGCTGCGACACAGAAGGTCGACGCGGCACCATCGCTCATCAACGCGGCGGTATAGGGAACGAAGGCGGGGTGCAACGCGGCGATGATTCCCGCGAGCAGCGCCCATGGACGATTCATGCCTTCGCGAGCGATCGCATGCACGAGAGCCGCCATGACGGTTCCCAGCAGGGCGTTCGCCATCATGGCGACCCATGGATGAGCGCCAAAAACAGCGTAAAAAGCCCCCAAAATAGCCGGATAGCCCACCGGGTAGTGCGCGGCGATGGTCACCACGCCATCGGGCCAAAGCCATGTATAGCCCAATCCCTTCGCGATTCGTCCGGCGATGACATGATAAAATTGACCGTCGGCGGTAGGAGGAATTCGTGCAGCGGCCCAGATTGTCACCGCGCTACGCGCCAGCAAAGCGATGGTGGAAACGACCACCACATCCCAGCGTTCCTGGAAAGCGAGCCGTTCGTTCACGGGGGAAAGCTCAGAAGAAGGCGTGTTTGAAGCAAGGCAAGCACGACTTCGCAGGTTGGCAGTCCGACAACATTTGAAAACGAGCCATCGATGCGTTCCACGGCGAAGGAACCAAGACCTTGGGCAGCATAGGCGCCTGCTTTATCCATTCCTTCCCCGGAGGTCGCGTATCGAATGATCTCGTCATCGGTCAAGGAACGAAAATGAACGGTGGTGCAAACCGTTTGCTGATGAATCGGAACGGACAAGTTCGTGGGCACGGCAATGGCGAAGCGAGTATGAACTTCGTGGGCCTTTCCGGAAAGAGCATGCAGGGTGCGGCAAGCATCCTCCAGGTCTTTGGGTTTTCCCAAGATACGACGTTGTCTCAGGACGATGGTATCGGCGACGAGCAATCCGCCACAGGGGTTCGTTCCCACGCGAGCGGCGGCAGATTTCAATTTGTCGAGGACGATTCGTTGCAAATACTCTTCGGGAGACTCTCCATCGCGATGGATTTCGTCCGCCTCCGCGGGAATCACTCGAATTGGAATCGACAATGTTTCGAGGATTTGTCGGCGTCGAGGCGAACTCGATCCAAGAATCAGGGGGGTAGTGTGTTCGATCACGGTTTGGTCCGCTGACAGATGTGATAAAAGGGTTCTGGGCCGTGTAGAGCACATCGGGCTAATCATCAACGGGTCTTGCGCCTGAGGAATGATGGTGGGACGACGGAGCAGCAATCGTGGAAGGTTTGCGCCAGCGGCGTGGGTGCTGCTGTGGGTGGTGTGGTTATGGCCGGTTTCGGCCTGGGCCGACGCTTCCTCTGATGCTCTCGAGCGTGTGGTTCTACAACTCAAATGGAAGCATCAATTTCAATCAGCGGGATTTTATGCGGCGGTTGAGCAAGGTTATTATCGAACTGCGGGCATCGTGGTCGAGATATGGGAAGCCACGGGTCAAGGGGATCCCGCGGATGTCGTGCTTCGTGGCGACGCGCAGTTTGGTATCGCCAGTTCCGATCTCATCATTCTGCGAGCCCAAGGCAAGCCTGTGGTGGCGTTGGCGCCCATCTACCAACACTCTCCGATGGTGCTTTTGGTGTCCGAAAAGTCTGGAATCGATAGTGTTCACGGGCTCAAAGGCAAGCGAATCATGTTGGAGAGTCATGCCGACGAACTCATCGCTTACCTGCATTTCGAAGGGATCGAGCGTGGTGCGGTCACGTGGATTCCCCATGTATTCGATCCTTCCAGATTGATCGATGGCACGGTGGATGCCACGTCGGCCTATTCGACCGATGAACCATTTTTGTTGCAAATAGAGGGGATGCGATACAGCACGTATACCCCGAGATCCGGAGGTATCGACTTTTACGGAGACACGTTATTCACCACGGAAGAGCAAGTTCGAATGCATCCCGATCGCGTGCGAAGGTTTTTGGAAGCATCGCTGGAAGGATGGAAATACGCGATGGCCCATGAGCAAGAGGTCATCGATTTGATCCTGAACAAGTACAGCAAACGGCATTCACGGGAGCATTTGTTATTTGAAGCGGAGCGTTCTCGCCAGCTCATCATGGGGGACGTCGTGGAGATTGGATATGTCAACCCTGGGCGATGGCAGCATATTGGGGAAACGTATCAACGGATGGGCACCATCCAATCGGTGCCATCGCTTTCGGGTTTTTTGTATGAGAGAAATCCGCAGCATGTGCCGCGGGGGCTTTATGGGGCGCTTGTCGGAGCTTTCGCGCTGACGTTGATCATCGCTGCCGTGGCGTACCGATTCTACCGATTGAGTGTGCAAGTGCGCGAACAAGCGGAGTCATTGCGCAAAGCGATGGCGGAGATCAAAGTGCTCAGCGGTATCATCCCCATTTGTGCGCATTGCAAGAAGATCCGTGACGACCAGGGTTATTGGAATCAACTCGAAGCCTATATCTCCAACAACTCCGATGCCCTCTTTAGCCATGGCATATGTGAGGATTGCGAGAAGAAATACTATCCCTGAACGATTTGGTTCCACCTTCGCGAAATGGGATCCGATCAAGCGAAACCGCCACGAGTATCATGGGAAATGACTTCGCGCCGGTTCACTTTCGTCGCGAAGCAACGTGCGTACGGTTTTCCCATGGTCGTCCCATTGAATTCCGTGACGTGGATCGTGATGGGCGCCCAGGTGACCTTCCGGTTCTCCGCAGTGCAATTCAATCCGAAGCTTGGCAACACTAGACGCGGTTCCCCGCATGTCGCGAGTCACCAGAAGCACGGCGCGATACGGACAAGACATGATGCTCCACCCCTAGACGTGAAGCGGGAACGTCGTCAAGGGAGGCGTTTCCCCGGTGGGGCCATCGTGATAGAGCAACGGAATTCATGGTTTCACGATCCCCTTCTTCATTGGGTTTCCGGCCACGGCATCGGGCGATGATCGTGGTGCGAGTCGGTTGCCTTGGCGCTGCGTTGATGATGAGCACCATGCCAGCGGCTGCGGAATGCGACAACGCGGCTCGTTTGAGCACATGCATCGATGCCGATACGCTTTGGCTTCATCCGGGCCCCGGACGGTTTCAAGCCATCGGTTCGACGGAAACCACGGCGTCGGAGGAGTTTTCCCTAGGCTTTTTCACGACCTATTTTCGAAATCCCATTGTTCTTCGCGCGTCATCGGCCAATCCGGATGGCGTCGACGTGCCTGCCATCGAGCACATGGTGAACTCGACGTTTCTATGGGGATATGGTCTTTCCGATCGGGTGGAACTCACGCTGGCGATGCCTGTGACGCTTTACCAAAACGGTACGGGGGTGAGCGGTTTTTTATCGAGTCAGTCCCAGGAAGTACCCACGACTTCGATGCGGGATCTTCGTCTGGGAGCCACGTGGTCTCTGCTTCCGCGTTCACGGGTACACTCCGATGAACTTTTCGCGCTCACGGTGCGTATGCAGGCCGCGATTCCCACGGGTGATGAGCAATGGTTTGGCGGTGATCGGGGCTTTGTCGGGATTCCAAGCTTGGCTGGGGATATGAGGCTGGGCCGTTTTTTTGCGGCGACGGAGCTGGGGGTTCGAATTCGCAAGACGACAAACCTCGCGGGCAGTCGGATAGGTTCCCAGAGTTTCCTTGCGTTGGGGGCAGGGGTCGACCTATTGCCTTCCGAGTGGTTGAGCGTTGGAGTGGAGGCGTATGCCTTGCCGGGATTGGTCGGGCAGGAAACGCTCGAACGCGATCCTGCCAATGGTGAACTCATCGGCAAAACCAAGTCCGAGTCTTTGATTCCCGCGGAATGGATGACCACGCTCCGATCGGCTCCGACACGTGGAGGCGATTTGTCATTTTACATCAGCGGCGGATCCGCGTTGCCCCTCGATGGAACGGCGATGACCGCGCCTCAGATGCGATGGACCGCGGGGGTTCGTTTTGCGCCTTTGCATCGTGACTCCGATGGCGACGGGGTCATCGACAGCCTGGACCAATGCCCCTATCAACCCGAGGATCGGGATGGATTTCAGGACGAGGACGGTTGTCCTGATCCGGATAATGACGGGGATGGTATCCCGGACGACCGAGACCAATGCCGAGATGAGCCAGAGGATTTCGACGGTTTTCAGGACGAGGACGGATGTCCTGATCCGGATAATGACGGGGATGGTATCCCTGATTCGCTGGATCAATGTCCGAATGAACCGGAGGATTTCGACGGTTTTCAGGATGAAGATGGGTGCCCTGATCTCGATAACGATGGCGATGGTATCCCGGATTCGAAGGATCTATGTCCCAACATGGCTGAAGATTTCGATGGCTACCAGGATCATGACGGATGTCCCGATCCGGATAATGATGGAGATGGGATTCCGGACGAAAAGGACGCCTGTCCCATGTCGCCCGAGGACGTCGATGGCTTCGAGGATGAGGACGGATGTCCGGATCTTGATAACGATGGTGATGGTATCCCCGATTCGCTGGATCAATGTCCGAACGAGCCGGAAACCATCAATGGCATCGATGATCAGGATGGCTGTCCCGAACCGGAGGCCAAAGATCAAACCGTGTTACAAGGCATGACGGTAGCGGTGATCGATCCACAGCGCTTTGCGCCAGGCTCATCGCGAATGACCGCCGCGCTACGAAAGCAACTTCTGATGATGGCCCAGCGAGCCCTGGGTGTATCTCCCGTCCAAATGATCGTGGTGCAAACCTATGCCGATTCGCCTGGAACCACCGAACGAAACGAAAATCTTGCCGCCGATCGAGCAGATGCCATTCGCAAAGAACTCCTCGAAGCGGGATTGCCAGCCGACAAACTCACGGTCGCCGTGGGAGAATTGACCCTGGCGCGTCCCGTGCGCGCTTCGCAGTTCGACATGACGGTTCAGCGGGGGAAACACGACTGACTGCTCGTTGGCCGCGCCATCTGAGGTTGGCGAAGTTGCACGTTCATACATACCCCCGCCGTTTCCGGCTTTTCCCAAACACCCCTCCTCAAAGCTTGCATAACCATCCCACTTCAACTATCTGCTCCTAGCAGACAGGTACGGTATTCAACTACATATCCCGCCATTGACCTGTACGGTAATCGTTGCGGAAAGAAAGGGCATGTCGTCGAAATGAATAGGAAATATGGCTGGTTGTCGCATTTTCGTCGGCTTGGTTACTTGCTTCTTTCCGGGCTCATCGCGTGTGGGGGCAACAATTCGACGTCGCCTTCCGGGTCGGGCCAAGAGGATGGCGCGGACGACACGTTTTGGGTGGACGGCAAAGCCGACGTGGGAGGAATTGCCGAGGGGAGCGCCGAGGCTTGTGGCGTGCTGGCGGTGGCCAACGATAGCACGTTCGAACAACTCAAAACGGACGTAGGTCTTTCTGTCAAAGCCGCGAAAAACATCGTCGCTTACCGGCAAGGATCGGACGGCACGCTAGGGACTGGCGACGATGGGTATTTCGATTCTTTGGATGAACTCGACAAGGTGAAGTACGTGGGGCCGGTGGCTTTCTCGAAGCTTGCAACGTATGCGAAAGGTCACGATAAGGCCTGTAAAATCGTGGACTTGCAGTTTATTTCGCTATCTGATTTCCATGGACAGCTCGATCCGATCACGGTGGCCGAGGTTGGCAAGGTGGGCGGAGCAGCGGCGTTGAATTATTATTTTGTGAAAGATCGTGTCGCCAACCCGCGCAGCCTGCTTTTGTCCGCGGGAGATTCTTTTGGGGCGAGTCCTCCCATCGCTGCATTTTTCGATGAAAGGCCAGTGATTGAGGCGATGAATCGGATGCGCTTCGATGGGGAAGCTCCTGGCAACCACAGCTTCGACCGAGGTGTTCCGGCGCTGCAAGAGCTGATCGAGTTGGCGGACTTTCCGTTTGTCTCCGCCAACCTCACTGGTGTCGAGGACTCCATGGCATGTGAAACGAAGCCCGATAAACTCTGCATCGCGCCGTATCAGAATTATTGGGTCGGCGGTGTCAAGGTGGCGGTCATCGGGCTTCTGACCCCTGAAGCCCCTTCGCTCGTCAAACCTGGAAGCTTTGCTTCGATCGAGGTGACCGATCCAGCGGCTTCCGCACAAGCGGCTAAAGCCAAAGCTGCTGCGGAAGGAGCCTCTGTCTTTGTAGCTCTGACGCATATTGGCGGTTCCCCTGGCGCGGGAGGTGCCGCTCCCACCGGTCCTTTGATGGAGTTGGCCGAACAGCTCGATGGTTTTGACCTATTGATTGGCGGGCATACGCATAACGCAATCGAAACGACCGTCGGCAACCTTCTGGTTGTCGAAAATCCCAGCCAAGGAGCGAAGTACAGCCGTGTAGCTTTATCGTTCGATTTCGCGCAGCGAAAAGTCGTTCATAAGACATCGGAAATGCTCACACCCGTCGTGGAAGGGACCGTCCCGGACCCGGCATTCGATGAGTTCATGGCTCATTATCGCACCCAGCTCGCCCAACAACTGGATCTTCCCCTGGCCGTGGCGGAAGGGATATTCGAACGGGGAAACAATGTGGAAAGGCTTCAAGAAGTAGCCCTTGGAAACCTACTCACGGATGCCCTGCGCGCTCGCTACCAAACCGATCTGGCTCTGGTCAATGGCGGTGGATTGCGGGCTCCCATGCCTTCGAGCTACGCCCCGGCAAACTTGTCGTTGCGTCGCCCCTCACCGGACTACCAAGCGGGTCCTCCTTTCGACCTGGTGGTTGGCGACGTTTTTGCCGTGCTGCCTTTTGTCAACGATGCGGCCATTTGCACGCTGACGGGCAAGCAAGTGTGGGCCATGCTCGAGCATGGTCTCGGGTTTTTGCCAGCTCCCAATGGCGGATTTCCCCAGGTCTCTGGCATCACGGTCACATTCGATTCTGCCGCTCCAGCCGGCAATCGCGTCATCTCCATCGTCCTTGATAACAAAACTGCCATCGACAAGAACGACACCACCTATTCGCTCGTGACCAGTGATTTCATGTACCTCGGCGGCGACGGCTATTCGATGCTTTCGCAAGCCGACGGGTATGTGGCCGACCGCCTCACCGATGTCCTGGCTGATTACATCGAAGCGGTGGGAACGATTGCACCGACAATCAACGGACGATTGGTGGACGTGGCGTCGCCGTAGCCGCACCAGCATTTTCTTTGCTTCCCCCCTGATCCAATACCCGATAATACCAATACTGCATCTGTGCCATGAGATGATCGGCCGTCGCGCGATCCGCATCGAATAGATTGTTCGTTTCATTCTGGTCCTGCACGAAATCGAAAAGCGAATAGACACCTTTTTCGCGATCGTGGACCAAGTTGAAACGGTCGGTTCGAACCGACACCATGCGCAGCGGGTCTTTTTGTTTTTTGACGAACTCCGGGAGGAAAAACGTGTGAAACGTCACACGTTCGGCCATCTCTTCCCCTTGCAGCATCGGCACGAGACTGGAGCCTTGGAAGTCGAACTCGCCCTTCGCCTGGGCCAGGTTGATGAACGTCGGCGCCATGTCCAGCAACGAAACGGGGGTGCGAACAGAATGGGGAGCGAAGATGGGCATGTGGATCAACATCGGAATGCGAAGCACACTCGTGTTGAGATCATAACCGTGATGTTTGACTGCATGCTGATCATCAAAGCTTTCGCCATGATCGGCTGTCACCACCAGCAGACGATCCTGCTCCGCCCAATGCTCTTCAATCCACGACAGCACACGGCCCAAATGCTCATCGGTAAACCGAATCTCGGCATCGTACACATCCATGGCCTTCGTTCCAAACACCGGCGCATCAGGTGGCTGATCGAAAGGTCCGTGGGGGTCGAAGTAATGAGCCCATAAAAATACGGGTTGACCTTGTTCGGATACGGACTCCAGCCGTTCAATCACGGCATCGGAGACTTCTTTCGAGGTATGCGCTTGCTTGAGCTTGGCGGCGGAGCCATCAACCTCTTGGAATCCCTGGGTAATGCCGCCCCAGCCCGTGAAGTACGGCGATGGTACCACCGCGATGGTCCTGTATCCCTCCTTCTGTAGGATTTCGGCAACCGTCACGTTCTCCGACAGTACAGCCAGGGGAATTCGTCCGAGTTTGGCCCTTTTGATTTGCGGATCATAAAGCGAAGTAAACAGCGAAGGGATGGATAGGCGGGTGCTAGGTCCCTGTGCAAATGCGTTTTCGAAACGGACCGCATGCTTCGCAAAAGCGTCGAGATGAGGCGATGTGGGACGATCGTATCCATTGAACCCAAGGTGCAGCGGATTCAACGCGTCGATCGTCAACAGAACAATATGAGGTTTTTTCGACCTATCAGGAACCGGATAGTCCCAACGTCGCAAAGGAGGAGCCACATCGAATACGAAATCTTCACCAGAGCAATCCTCATCGATACCATTGTAGGGAATATCCACGGCCCCCGGATGAATCGTGGGATCGAACGGAGCGCAATCGTTACCCCCAAATAACGTTGTGTACCCATCGCCATCCCAGTCGAAAAGGGTGTTATGACTGGCATGAAACACGGTGCCAAAGGTGGTGTGAGCCACGAGCATGGAACGGGCGTGGGACGAATACGGAACCGCAAAGGTAGCCGCCAACGTAAAAATGACTCCTCCGATGATGGCAGACCAGCCGATCACACGCCTTGTCGTTTTCGACAGTCGTGGGATCGTTCTCACCGTGGCGAGAATGGCTCCCAAGACCATCACGGTGAGACCTATCCAAAGCATCCGCAAGTCCAGCGCGCTTAGAACACGCCTTCCCATCACCACGGCCCATACCATGGCGAATAGCGCGAACAAGCTAAGAAAAGCGGCGGTAAGCCAGGGGCGCATCAGCCAGATTTGCGTCAGACGACGGGACGCCAGGGGGCGCAACAGGCTCATCCAGACACCGCGGAGCACCGCGAACAAAAGTGCTCCGGCGAATACTGCAAGAAGATGGATCACGATGGAGGCACCGGCGGCATTGATGGCCACACGAACATCCTCATGAACGCGCATGGCCAGGGGAACGGCCACGAACACATAGCCAAGGAGCGCGGCGGGGGCGGCCAACAAGCAAGCGTGGACAGAAACCGCTGAAGGGGCCGAACGTGTTTTCAAGGCTGCGGACACAGCGATAATCGCATTTTTCAGCCGCGTTGCGATGCGCTGATCCCCAAGCGCAAAGGCATACATTGGAGCGACTACAGCCCCCACGACCAAAACATGCGCCATCGTCAAAGCCGCGCTGGCCATCAGCACGGAGAAAAAATCCCAGGTTAGGTTTGCTTGTCGTGCTTGCACCAACGCAACCGTATCCCACACGACCATGACCCAGCCGCACGATGCCAAAAAACCAAAAGCATCCGATGCGTTCTTACGAAACAACCTTTTTCTCCTATTTCAAGGGCCAAAACCAAACGAACGACAGACCGTAGCATCCTCGTTTCTTGCGTAAACTCACATCGGGGTAGGTTCTGCTTCGTTCCGTGATCCATGGAACGAAGCGCGAATCAATCCTCGCTGCGCGCGCCATGGATCATGGCGGGCTGGGCTCTTGTTCGGTCTGCGGTTGTGTGGTTTGCGGCAGTGGCACATCGGGAGCGTCCAGTGCCGCATCGTCGACACCTGGCTCGGGCTTTGGCTCTTCGATGGGCCGCGGGGGTTCGAATTCCGGCGCGGGTAAGTTCGGCGGGGGCACCGCCGTAGAACAGCCCAGGGCGAGCGCCATCATTCCGGCGCGTACTATCAAGTGCGAAAAGGTCATCATGACGATCCGATCAAAGGGGTAAGGGCTCTTTGGCAGGAGGAGCCAGGCCGGCATCGGGGTCCACGGGTGCCCTTGGATCGATGGGGCTTTCTGGCAAGACATTGTCCATCGTCGAGGAGATGGTGGCCGCTCCCGGCCCGAGCGCACGCGCAGCAGCCGGTGGGATTCCGGAAGGGAGCGCTCGTTGTGCCGTGGGCTGCTCACCCGAGTTGCTGGAACAGCCGAGTTCTCCCGACAGCGTTACGACCCCCATCAGCCCAACCATGATGAAAAACTGGTTATTCCGTTTCAAAAACCGCACGAACCGCGGCATTGACATCATGGCGATGCTGGAACCCAAGAACTGACCGAGCGCGTTCATCATCGACCATGCATACATAGCGAATATGGTCTAACTCGGGTGCGGGAAACGACGTCATGCCGATTTTCCACAGCTTTCTAACGGCGATCTCCGCCATGGGATGAGGAATGGCAAAGCGAGGCTTTCCAGCGATCTGGATGAGATGGGATAGGGCGATGGGCGGAGGCCCCGCAAGATTGTAAATGCCTCGAATCCCCGGTCGCAGCGCCATACGGATGGCCTCGACCACATCGTCTTGATGAATCACTTGCATCATCGGGTCGAAGCCAAGAAGAGTGGGCACACGAGGCAACCTCAAGTAGTTGGAAGAGCCGTTGCGCACGGAGCCCAGGATATGAACCGGACGAAAGATGACGGTTTCGGTCGATGGGCTTTTCCAAAAAAAGGATTGAGCCAGCATATCCACCGCGATGAGATCGCGAAGCCCGCTCCAATTCGCGCCTCCCAACAAGGGCGCATCTTCTTCGAGAAACTGGGGATTATCGGGTCTTGCGCCATACACGGCGGCTCCTGAAAGCACGATGAGTTTTCGCACGTGAAACTGCGCCACGTTTTCCAAAAGCCTTTGGAAACCAAGCACATTCCACGTGTGATGCTCCGCCGAACTCGTCCTTGGATTGTGCATGATGCCCATATGCACGACGGCATCGATGTCGCGGCCGCGAAAGATGTCCCGCATTTTTTTTCGACGCAGGTCCACGGCGAAGTGCTCTACATCTTTCGGGAAGGATAGGAACGGCCGACGATCTATGCCGATGACATGCTGTTGGCGATGCAACAGGCGAGTGAGTCGCTGCCCGAGTCTTCCACAAATCCCGGTAATCAAGACGACCGGTGGTGCTGCAGCGGTTTCCTTTCGGCTGGTTTTCGTCGCATTGCTATTCTTACGCACCACTCGAAAGCCTCCCCGCGCCTACCAAAAAACGTGCTGTCGCTCTTTGATGCCTCGATTGAGCATCGATTGGATCGCGCTTCGAACGATTTCCACCTTGGGTTCGATAACGGCATCTTCATCGTCAGGATCGCCCGTCATCATCAAAGGTTGCCCAAAACGGATGCGATATTTTGTGGGCAAGGGCAGCAACCCTCCCGGCAGCAGCCATTGAGGGATGATGGGAAAGACAGGCATTCGCAACGCTTTGGCAAGCGTTTCGAGGTTTCCTACGTTGATATATTGCTCTTCGGCACCAAGCACCGCGATGGGGACGATGGGCGTTCGGGTTTCCAACGCCAGCCGCATGAAACCAAGACCGAAGTCCTTGAGGCGATAGCGTTCAGAAAAAGGTTTTGAAATACCGGTAGTTCCTTCCGGGAAGACCAATAGCGCCTCCTCGGAATCAAGAAGCTTTTTCGCGTTTTCGGGTACGCCCACCACTTGCCCACAGCGAGCAAATAGTGTGCAAACCCCAGGAAGCGTCTGGGTCCACTTATCAACCATGCTCCGCACCACCCGAGGGGGCTCGGCATCGAAAAACATCGAAGCTGCGACCAAAGCCGCATCGATGGGAAGCTGCCCCGAATGGTTCGCGATAAGAAGGACGCGCCCCGCTGGCACGTTCTCCAAACCGGATGCATCCACCCGAAAATAGAAGCGGTGCAAAACGGCCACGGCCACCAGCGCCACACGAACCCATTCCAAGTCCAAGCCGAACGAGTCCATGCGTTCGTGACCGCGATAGGCCTCGAGCCGGCGTATTTTTTCCTCGAAGTCCGTTCCCGTCACATGCTGCAAGACAGCAGATGCTCGTTCACGAATGGCTCCCAACCAAATACCCGGTTGCTTCCGCGCGTCTTCGGGCCGGATGAGAACGGTAGAGCGGTCCATCGGGCCGTAGCGTACCCCGCTCCGCGAAGCACTGAAAGTGTTTGCGGAAAAGAAGATGCAAATCGATTGCGCGGATTAACGAAGAAGGCTTGCGCTACCAAGGCACAAGCCAGGGAAAGGAAATGCAAAGACGATCGTGTTTACTTCATCTTTGCTTCGGTGAACTCTACGTGTTTTCGCACACGCGGGTCATATTTCTTGATCTTCATCTTCTGCGCCATCGTACGCTTGTTTTTCGTGGTCACGTAGAAGTAACCGGTTCCGGCGGAAGAGACTAATCGAATGAGTTCTCGCATGGGGGTCCTCGTAAAAGCCGCGGCTGTATAAGCCTAGTCGTTGTATCTGGCAAGAAGGATCGTGATCAACCCTTTCCCTCAGAGCTTTTCCATAGCATCTCTGGCAGCTTTGATGGTGGATTCGATATCCGCTTCGCTATGGGCGACGGACAAGAAGGCGGCTTCGAATTGGGAGGGAGGCCAGTACACACCCCGAGAAAGCATCCCGGCATGCCATTTTGCGAAGCGTTTGGTATCTGCTTGCACGGCCTGGTCCCAGCGCTCCACCGGTCCAGGATGGAAAAATAGAGTCAGCATGGAACCCACACGCTGCACGCAGCCCGGGATACCTCGGTCGGCCAGAGCGCTCCGTAACCCTCGTTCCAACAGATCTCCCAAATATTCGAGACGGTCATAGGCCAAGTCATCCATGAGTTCGAGGGTGGCGAGACCTGCCGCAAGGGCCACGGGATTCCCGCTGAGTGTACCGGCTTGGTAGACTTTTCCTTCCGGAGCTATCACGGACATGATGCTCGCTTTCCCGCCATAGGCAGCAAGAGGCAGACCGCCTCCGATCACTTTTCCCAGGCACGTCATGTCGGGCCGCAAACGATATCGTTCCTGCGCTCCCCCGGGAGCAAGACGGCATCCGGTCATCACTTCATCGAAAATGGATACGGCGCCCGCTTTCGAACAAAGCGATAGGATTGCCGCGAGGAAGCCTTCTTTCGGAGGAATACAACCCATATTTCCGGCCACGGGTTCCACGATCACCGCGGCAATGGCATCGCCTCGCTCGGCAAACACTTTTTCAAGGCTTTCCAGGTCATTGTAGGGAAGGGATAGAGTGGTTGCAGCCATGGCTTCAGGTACGCCCGCCGAGTCTGGAGTCGCCAGCGTGGTTAGGCCGCTTCCCGCTTTGACGAGCAAGGAATCCACGTGACCGTGATAGCAACCCTCGAACTTGATGATGAGGTCGCGCCCAGTAAATCCACGGGCCGCACGCAACGCCGACATCGTTGCTTCCGTTCCGCTGCTCACGCAACGCACGCGGTCGATGCTCGGATAGCGTACACGCACCTGTTCGGCAAACACCACCTCCGCTTTGGTAGGTGCCCCAAAACTCAGACCTCGGGTTGCGGCTTCTTGCACCGCCCGCACCACGGTCGGATGCGCATGCCCGACAATCGAAGGACCCCACGTACAGACGTAATCGATGTACTCGGTACCATCTGCTCCAAGGATGCGTGAACCGTGCGCTTGCTGAATGAAAATCGGAATACCACCCACCGCGCGGAATGCGCGAACGGGACTGTTGACACCGCCCGGGATGGACATCCGGGCGCGTTCGAAGAGTTCTTTGGATACAGTGTCCATGGGGGCCGGGTATAGCCTGATTGTCTCGCTAGGTCGATACCTTAGCGGATCTTTGGAGGCTGAAATGAACCTCTTCGAACTGGCTGCTTGGCTCGTTTCGACGACCGACATCATCCGTGATTGGCATCGGCCTTCTCGCGTTCCTTGTCCCATCCGAAAAATGCCGCTCATGGGATTCGCCAATTCCCATTCCTCATGCCCCTGTTCACCCCAAATCATCGCCAAGCTTGGACACAATCCTTGCTTTTGCCTCCCATGCTATGCTTGCCGCCATGCCCTACCCGCTCGCTCTCACGCGACTCGTTACCATCGGCGCCCTTGGCTTGGCTTGCGATCCGCCTTTGGTACAAACTGCGGGAGGACTTTCCCCTTCGGCGGAAGCAGGCCCAGATATTGTAATACCCTTTATTTCCAACAACTTACAAGATAAACGACCAGCCTCATCCGACCAGCTCCCGCCGGTCCACCTGCCCGTTCACCTCATTCCCTTCGGACCCGTTCCCCAAGAAACCTTGGAACATGCGGCCCAAGGCCTCGAACAGCACGCGCCGGTTCACGTGACGCTTCACGAAGAACGACCTTTCCCTGAATACGCGAAATCCTCCCGAAAAGGTGCGTACCAGGCCAGCCGCCTTCTCGATGCCCTGGCTTCCTTACCCCACGACGGCAAACTCATGGGCATTACCGAAGCGGATATCGTCACCCGCAAAGGGAGTGTGCCGGTGTGGGGAATTCTTGGCATGGGCGCCATCGATGGACGGGTTTGCGTGATTTCTACCTATCGAATGCGACGCCGGTGGGAGGGGCGGGGCGCTTCCGAGGCGTTGGTTCGCGAAAGACTGTGGAAAACCGCCATTCACGAGTTGGGTCATACCTTGGGCCTAGAGCACTGCCCGAAGGTCGGTTGCCTCATGGAAGACGGGCATGGCACGGTGAAAACCATCGATCGAGACACAGCGCTATGCGACGAATGTGCGCGGAAATTCGAAGCGTCGTTACTTCGAAACGCGCAGCACAAATCGGATGATTGAGCGGCCCTTCGACGCGCCAATGCTTTGCTGATTTGTCATTCACGACCATACTCGGTCCGATGCCTCCTGCGTATCCAACCGGTGCAGCGCTACCCCCCAGAGCTTACGTGGTCGGCGGCGGCTCTGATAACGTGACTGTCATCGACACCTCGTCACACCAAGTCATTGGACAGGTAGTCGTGGGGGATGAACCCATGCTCCCTGCCCTTTCGCCCGACGGTCGTCTGCTTCTCGTCACCAATCGCGATAGCATGAACGCTACCGTGATCGACACCGCTTCGCTGACGGTCGTTCACACCGTGGATGTCCAAGACGGGGCTTCCGGTTGCGCTTTTTCCACCGATGGAACGCTCGCTTATGTGGCCAACGAATACTCCCATACCGTTTCGTTCATCGATACTGCTACCTGGCAGCCGCTCCGACACGTTCCTGTCGGCCATGGTCCCTGCGATTTGCGGGTGACTCCCAATGGCAAGCATGTGATCGTCACCAACGAGGAATCTCATAACATTGCAGTGCTCGAAGCAACCACGGGGCAAGTGCAACATATCATCCCCACACCCGATGGGCCTTTGGGGCTTACCATCGATCCAACGGGCTCGTTTTTTCTCGCGGCTTGTTTCATCGCCAACCATCTGGTGGCCGTGGAAACCCGTTCTTGGCAAGTTGCTTGGAAAGTACCGGTCGGCTCGTGCCACGTGGGTCTTTGCCTTGCCCATCAAGGACGTGTTGCGCTGATCACCAATGCGGATCAGGATCATCTTTCGGTTTTCGACCTGAAGCGACGCAAGGAAGTGTCTCGTATTCGTGTCCGGGCCAATCCAGCCATGGTGCAAGTCATTCCCGGAAGCGATTTGGCCTACGTAACCGACCGAGGAGCCGACTCTGTCTCCGTCGTGGATGTTCGAGCCTGCAAAACCATCCATACCATTCCCGTAGGAAGTTCTCCCCTCGGTGTATGCATCGGGTAATAAGGAAGTCATGGCCTGGATGATTCAGCCTGCCATCGTTGCCCTTGGTGGACCGCCAAACACGCGATTCGTAGGGATATCGCATCCGATTCGTCTCGACCCCCGAAGCCTCGAAGCGATCGAAACAGACTTGCGCACCGCGCATCGACAAGGTGCGCGCGCCGTCTGGCTCGCGGGGGGAGAACCTTTGATGCGTCAAGATCTGCACAAAATTCTACGCTCTTGTCTCGATCGACGACTGGTGCCCGCCATCCTCACCAACGGTCGCATGCTCGTGTATGCAAAAATCCGGCAACTCATCGATCGCGCCAAAGTCGGTGCCCTTCGCATCGAATTGCATGGACCACGAGATGTTCACGATCGGCTCGTCGGCGTGGCAGGAGCATTTGACCAGACCGTGGAAGGATTGCGCGCGCTGCTGATCGATGCCTCCCGCTCGCTGCACATCGAAGTTGCCTGTACAGTACTCGCAGAAAATCTCCCTTCGTTGACCCAGTGGGTGGATGAAATCGCAACGTTGCCTCGCCGCATCCCTCTGACCTTTCGCTTCGTCGCACCCTTGATACTCGAGGATTCCGCACAATGGCCCCGTTCGGAACAGGTCATCGAGCATCTGGGCGACGCTTTGAGGAACGCACAGCGCTCGGGAGCGGATCTTGCGACCGCGTGGGAAGGATTTGCGCCATGTCTCCTTTCCGATCACGCGTCTTCGCGAGACGATTCACTTCGCCAGCATGCCCTTGTGTTGGGCCCGCGCGAAGCAACCGCTCCGTTTCCCCTCGAAGATGCGGATTGTCGCACCTTTCCTCTGCCCTGTCAGGATTGCATTCACCAACCAACCTGCCCGGGCGCGCCCCATAATCTTCTCGTATTCGAGGGGGAAAGCGGGCTTCGACCCACCCGAAGCCTTCGAGCCAATTCGTTCAACTTCGAGTTGGTTCAATCCATCCATCCGTTTCATCTTCAGCCGGGAGCATGTACTGCCCAAACCATCAAGGCGCGAACGACCCCCGCACGAACGGTCTTTCTCGTCGATGATTCAAACGCTTCCCTTTATGAATCCCCGACTTCGGACTTTACGGATTCCGAGATTGCTTACGTCAAGGATGAGGTGGAGCAGGTGTATATCGACATCGAACCCGGCGCTTCCTTGACGGATTTCATCCACGGCGTGAAGCGAACACGCTTCGATCCCGTCTGCGCTTCCTGCCCCGATCGGCCAAGATGCGGCGGCGCCATGCGCATCGATCCATCCCCCCCTTTCGAAAGAGAAGAGCGTTGGCTCAGCAAGGAGGTATCCCGTCTGCGGGGACGGGTCCTCGATGTCGGCTGTGGCGATTCGTTGTACCGCGACCAATTACGGACCCTCATCGAAAGCGGTGCGATCGAATACCATGCTCTCGATCCCGACGACACAGCGTTGGAGCGACTGAAAGCCGAGGTTCCTGGGATCTTTCACCGTTCGGAAATCGAAAACTTCCACTTTGAACCGGGCTACTTCGACTACGTGTTGGTTTTGAGATCTCTCAATCATTTCAAGGATATAGCCAAATCCTTCGAGGTGATTTCGACCGTGCTTCGCGTGCAGGGGCAGATGGTTTTATGCGATTCTCCACCGTTCGCGATGCTTCGCACGCCGCGGCAAGTATCCTACGCCGACGAGCATGCTCCCGTGGGTCACGAGCATTACCGTAATTGGACCAGCCACCAAGTCGTCGAATTTCTCAAACGTTACCCGTTCCGGGTGGATGTGCATCGTCCCGTGAGTGTCCACACCAGCAATGAATGGATACTCAAAGTCATGCGCATGACGAACACCGGAGATTGCGGACCGGAGCGCTCGTGACTGTCATTTTCGTCAATCCTCCCATTCGTTTACCGCGCGCTTTTGCGCATTATCCGATGTTCAGCACCTTGGGAATGCTGACGAACGCCGCATGGCTGCGAGCGCAGGACATTTCGGTGCAGGTGGTAGACGCGTTTTGCCTGTCCGCGCAATTGAAGCTTCGCGAAGATGGGGGTGGGTTTCGGCATCTTGGCGCAGAGGTCGATCAGGTCGTTGCCGAAGTGGCGCAGCGCGCGGCGATGTCGGACGAGCCTCCGATCGTGATCGTCGCGTTGACAATGTTTTCCGATATGAATCGAATCGGAGAGAATCTCGTACCTCAGGTCGTGCAGGGAATTCGTCGCGTGGTGCCCCATGCATCGATTGGCCTGGCGGACTTGTATATCTGCGGAATGAATTACTTTCCGTTCGATGTGCATGCCGTGATGCATGCGGTTGCACAAGCGGATTGGGTGTTGGTGGGTGAAGGGGAGGTCACGCTACCCGAGTTGGTACGCAGGCTCGAGGCCCGACAATCCATCGAGGGATTGCCCAGAGTCGCGGTGCGAACCCAAGGAGACATCCTTTACAATCCCTCCGCGCCGCAAGTTTTTTCCGATCTGGACGCGCTGCCTCTTCCGGCCTTCGACTTATTGAACATGGAGCATTATTTCGGTGTGCAAGCAGGGGCGTTGCAAGCGGATCTGGTGCATGAATATCACGTGGTGGAACGGCAACTTCCCCTGATGACGAGCCGATCCTGTCCGTATCGCTGCCACTTTTGCACCAACCAGGTGCTTGGACTGCCCTGGCGCGCCCATTCCGTATCCTACGTTCGACAGGCCGTTCGAACCTTGCGACAACAGTATGGGGTACAGCGATTTCTATGGCTCGATGACAATATCAACGTCGACGCCAAACGATTTCGCGATCTGGTTCTGGCCCTTGAACAAGAAGGCGTGCCATGGGATGCGGTCAACGGATATCGCGCCGATCGATTGGATCGTGAGATGGTGCGAGCCATCAAAGCCGCGGGAAACACCAAGATCACGGTTTCCGCGGAGTCAGGCGATCCCACTCTGCTCGACAAATTGATCCGAAAAGGCCTCAAATTATCGTCGGTGGTGAATCTTGCGCGCGTCTGCGAAGAGGAACGAATCCCGTTGCAGGTGCATTATATCGTTGGCGTGCCGGGCGAAACGAAGGCCCAGATCAACCAGACGCTCGAGTTTGCGACCGTATTATTCGAAAAACACGGTGCCTGGCCTTTGCTCCAGCATGCGATTCCCTTCCCGGGCACAGGGCTTTTCCGCGATTGTGAGGAGAAAGGATATTTTATCGCACCTCCTTTCGAAATCGCGGGAAGCGTGCTGGAGGAAGAAAGCATCATCCGAACACCGGAGTTCGAACCGGCGGAGGTGTTGCGGATGAAGCGCAATGCACAGCATCTGCACGCGGCCATGCAGAAGGTTGCTTTCGCGAGCGTAACCTCACGCTGCGACAGCGATTGTCTCGCTTGCCATTGCCACAGCTCGACCGTTGCCCACGCTTCACCCAGCATCGAAGAGCTGTGTTTCGACCTCGAGCGGGCTCAATTTTTGGGTGCCCAGGAAGTCATCCTGGGTGGTGGGGAGCCCACCATGCGCCCGGACCTTCCTTCTATCGTCACCGCGATTAAAAACACGGGCTTTCATCGCGTGACGCTCTTGACCAATGCGCATGGTCTCGCTTCGGCCAAACGCGTTCAGGCGCTCTCCCAAGCAGGAGTCGATGCCATCGCGGTCGACATGCTGGCCCATGAGGCAACGTTGCACGACGATCTCACGCGCATGAAAGGCGCGTGGAAGCTCATGGTCCTTGGGATGAATCGAGCCAGACAGGCGGGCTGGTCGATCGACGTCCACATTCCCGTGCTTCGTGCCAATCTATCTACCCTCGCCGAAACGGTCCAGCTTGCGTTTCGTCTTGGCGCCAAAACAGTCCATTTTCAGATCGCCCCGCCCCCCAGTCCGGCGCTGAAAGCCGGGCAAATACCTCGTTGGAACGAGGCGGTAGGCCCGATGCTGCGAGCGATAGGCGGGTCGCGTCGCGGCTCGACGTGGATTCAAGGCGCGCCTTTGTGTTTGCTCCCCTCGCGCAAAGGCTTGCTTCGCCCTTTGCCCCCTTGGGCCTTGCAGGCTTCTCGCGCGCATAAGATGAAGCATGCCGTGTGCAGGCAATGCGTGGCTTATCTTCTTTGTGGCGGTTTTTTCAGGCCAGAATACGAGCCCGCCTACGGCATGATGGCAGCGCTGGGGTTGGAGGCGTCCACACAAAGCGATGAAGATTCGACCGAACCGACGTGAGTATCGATCCACCGGTGATTCACGAGCAAGGTTTGCGGGCGCTGACTTTGACGCTCGCCACGCTGCCTTCCAACCGCGGGGCCCAGGTTTTGGCGAGGCTGATGCGAGTCGACCCACAGCACCCCGATTCCTCGATGGTTAGTTCCGTCCCAATGAACGCCTCTATTTGATCGCGATCGTAAACGAGCCGATCGATCACGGAAACGTCGGTAAGCCCAGCATGGCGAAGGCCTTCCAAATATGCATTTTCAGAAATAGCCCCGGCCAGGCAACACGACGTTAGCTGTCGATGGCCGGAGATTTCGGGAGGCAATCGTTCGGCGACGATATCCGAAACGATCATTTTCCCTCCGGGTTTGAGGACTCTGGCGATTTCGGAAAATACCTTCGATTTTTCTGGGGATAGATTGATGACGCAATTGGAGATCACCCAATCGACGCTATGGGAGGACACGGGAAGGTCTTCGATGATGCCTTTTCGGAGTTCGACGTTGGACAGACCGGCGAGGGCTATATTTTCGCGTGCTTTTTCGAGCATGGCGTCGGTCATATCGACACCGATGACCTTGCCATGCGGGCCGACTTTTTTGGCGGCGAGCAGCAAGTCGATGCCCGCGCCGGAGCCGAGGTCGAGCACGCATTGTCCTTCTTTGATTTCGGAAAAAGCCAGGGGGTTACCGCAGCCGAAGGAATTGACGACGGCCTCAGTGGGAAGGCCCGCGATTTGCTCGTGGGAATAGCCGGCGAGTTTGGCGACGACACCTTTGGGGGTTGGCGAGCAGCAACAAGATTTCGTCGGTTTTTTAACGGCTTGCGCATAGTCTTCCGACACGTTTTGCCGGATTTCATCGTGATTGTCCGCCATGGGGGGAATCCTTCTCTTGTTATCGTATAACCGGTTATCCATATATACTACCGTGCTCGCGGGTTAGCACGAGCCAATCGCAACATGCTCGAAATGCCCTGGTCGCGCGGAACCTTTCCCTTGATTCCTCTCTTTCAATATTTTTGCTTCCGAATATCGAACCCCAGCGAAGGGGTTGCGCAGGGTGTGTCGCTGTAGCAAGACATGACGAGCCGGTGAACCGAAAGCTCCGTGGGTGAAGAGCCACCTGGGATTAGGGTGCGAAAACAAAAATTTCGAGCGGTTCCCGACGCCAGCGCTTGTGCTAGCCTTCAGGGATGCGTCACCATCTCATTGTTTGGGCGGCTGGATTCATGATTTTGTACGGATGCGGGGATGATGATTTCGCGGAAGATGGCCGCGAGGATAGTGGTTCGAAGAGCCATCAGGAGGGGGGCGCCGCCGATGTGGTCGGTTCAGACGGCAAAGCAGCGGATTCCGGAATCCCTTCCGGGGAAGCAGGTCCGCAGGATTCCGGCCCTGGCCCCAAAGACTCCGGCCCGGGTCCGAGCGATGGCGGATCATCCCCCGCCGACTCGGGACCGGTAGGTGTCTGTGATGACGCGTGTACCGGAGCGAAAATGTGCAACGATCAAGGGGAATGCGTCTGTGCGCCGGGCTGGACGGCATCGGCATCGCAATGCGTTGCCACGCCCCTATCCCATCCTGCCACGCGCACGAAAGCCGACGTTTGCGCTCGCTTCGCGGAAGCCTCCCAAAAACCTACGGCACTATGGAAGGCGGGAGGCGGGGATGAATGTGATCCGGGCACCGTACCTTATGAAGCACAGGTGGCCGCGCTCAATTATCTCAACTTTTACCGATGGATGGTCGGTGTCGGGCCCGTCCAGGTGCTTCCCAAGATTGCCAAGGCTGAACAAGAATGCGCCAAGATCTTGGGATATTCTTTCGGCCATTCCCCGCCGCCCACCACCAAGTGCTACACCGATGAAGGCGCGGCGGCTTGTGGAGCCTCGTTGATTGCCAGTGGCTATGATCTCATGACGCAATTCGATGGTTATGGGATGGAAATCGACCAGAACCTCGTGCATCGACGCAATATCTTGTCGGTGGGGCGCGCGGGTGTCTGGACGGGTACGAGCATTCCCGGCGGTTCCGCGATGCATTATGGGGGCAGCTACCCGGCCCTCGACAGCGATCCGGAGTATGTGGCGCACCCCGGCTCCGGCCCCAACGTCCTTTCGCGCGTCCCAAAACGCTGGTTCGTCCAAAAAGGCACGAAAAGCATTCCCGCGCTCGATGCCCGCGTCGTCGAGGTTGGGTCCGGAACGGAAAAACCGATGAAACGCAATCATCACTACAAAGACTTCAGCTCTTTCGACCTTTCGGGCTGGAGTCCGGTCGTCGATACTGCCTACCGAGTCGAACTCATCGACGATGACGGTGTCGTGTTTTCCACCTTTGAAACGGTATTCATCCAATGCCCTTGAGATGGCCCGCCCCAGAACACCGAAAAGAATAGCCCTTACCTACAGGTCTTTGGGGACGTCGCACCCCTGCGCACAGGAGAGGCGCTGGCGGCCTCTTCAATAGGGGGAATCTCTTTTGGGATTGGGGATCCCGGGCCTACGAAGTCGAGCGAGAATACTCGTTCACAAGGGTTGATATCTGGGGCGTATATTTTTCATATTTTTCGTTAAATATGCGTTTTAGCACCTTTGCCGTGGGCGTTTGCAGGTTCGCGATCTCGCGGGGGGGGCCTGCGGCCACCACACGCCCTCCCTGCTCACCTCCCCGTGGGCCCAACTCCAGAATATGGTCCGCCGCGACCATCACATCCGGGTGATGCTCGATCACCACCAGCGTATCGCCCCGGTCCACGAGTTTATGCAACACTCGAATGAGTTTTTGCACATCCGATACATGCAGCCCGGTGGTGGGTTCGTCGAGAACATATAACGTTGGGCGATGACGTACGCTCGCCGTCAATTCCAGAGCCAATTTCAAACGTTGCGCCTCTCCTCCCGAAAGGGTGTGGGAACCTTGTCCCAGTTGCACATAGCCTACCCCCAATTCCTCCAGCATCTGAAGTGGCGCCGCGATCCGAGGATGCGCTTCGAATAGCTCCGCGGCTTCGTTGGCTGTCATCCGAAGCACATCGCCCACGGACAGCCCCCGATAACGCACTTCCAGCGTCGAAGGTTCGAAGCGCGCCCCATGGCAAGCATCACAGACCGTGATGACATCGGGCAAAAACGACATTTCGTGGGAAAGCACGCCCATGCCCCCACACACCGAGCAGCGTCCCCCCGCGTGGCTATTGAACGAATATCTCGCCGCGCCAAACCCACGAACCTGCGACTCCGGCAGCGACGCGAAAAGGCGTCTTACTTCGTCCCAAACCCCTAAAAACGTGGCGGGAATCGATCGTGGGGTGCGGCCGAGGGGCTGCTGATCCACCGCCACCGCACGCTCGACATAAGCGGCTCCCTGCACCGCATCGTGAGCAAGCGGGGGTGGCGTCGTAAGCCCCAATGCCGCTCGCACCGCAGGAAGGAGAATCTGTTGAACGAGCGTGCTCTTTCCCGAGCCGGATACCCCCGCCACCACGGTCATTCGTCCCACGGGCCAGGCGGCATCGATCCGCTTGAGATTGTGAGCCTCGGCCCCCCGCACGGTGATATAGTCTTTCGCAACGCCTCTTTGGGGCGCTTCGAGCAACCTGCGATGTCCAAGCGCCACAGCCGTCGGCGAACGCTTGTCGCCCAGCACCTGCTCAGCCTTTCCTTCCGCCATGATACGTCCCCCCTGGGCTCCGCCTCCTGGTCCCAGGTCGATGACGTGATCCGCGGCTCGAATCGTATCGGCATCGTGTTCCACCACCACGACCGTCGAGCCGGTAGCCACGAGCGCTTTCAGATTGTCCAGCAAACGTTGCGTATCGGAGGGGTGCAAACCAATGGTGGGCTCATCGAGCACGTAAAGCGCACCGGTCAACCCCGCCCCAAGCTGCGCGGACAGACGCAAACGCTGCATTTCACCGCCCGACAGGGTTGAAGCATCGCGGTCGAGGCTCAAGTAGCCAAGGCCTACATCGGATAAAAAGTCGATACGACGCAACAATTCGCGAAGAGCCTGCTCCGACAGACGGGCATCGCTTCCCGAAAATGACCAGCGTCGGATTTGTTTTCGAGCGCTGTCCACCGATAGTGCCACCACTTCCGAATATCGCCATCCGCAAAGGCGCACCGACCGTGGCAAAGGAGCCAATCGCGCCCCTGCGCAAACCTCGCAAGGCTCGCCCGATCCCATTTCCTGCAACCCTGTCCCTTCACAAGCCTCGCAGCGCCCTTGTTGCGTGTTGAAGGAAAACCACCGGGGGTCCAGCTCGGGTATTCCTTTTCCGCAACTGGGGCATGCACGACGGGTCGATAGTAATTTTTCTTTACCATCTAGCGTCGTGATTCGTACGACCCCTTTGGCCCAGGAAAGGGCTTTTTCCACCGCCTCCCGAGGCGTATCTCGCAGGTTACCTTCCCACAGGAGGAGATCGATATCATGCTCCTTGGTTTTTCGCAGTTTCGGAGGATTGTCGGTACTGACTTTTTCGCCATCCACCCGAGCCCAAGCGATTCCCGCGCGATGGGCGGAGGTCAAAAGGTCCAGGTAGACTCCTTTTCGCGCTTGGACGACGGGAGCCAGCAGCATTCCTTTGCCCTTTTGTTCTCGAAGGGAAGCCAGCAGCGAGTCCATCGTAAGTGCCGATATCGCGACATCACAATCCGGGCAATGAGCCACACCCACTTTGGCGAAGAGCAAACGAAGGTAATGGGCGACCTCGGTGACGGTAGCCACGGTCGACTGGCCCCCGGTCCTCGAGCGTCGCTGCTCCAGGGCAATCGCGGGAGGCAGACCCGCCACCGCATCGACATCGGGACGGGGCATGATGGGCAGAAATTGCCGCGCATAAGGGGTAAGGGTTTCCAGAAAGCGGCGTTGCCCTTGCGCAAACATCACATCGAAAACGAGCGAGCTTTTGCCCGATCCGCTTGGCCCGGTGACCACCACGAGGCGTTGATGCGGTATCTGGCACGATAGGCTGCGCAAATTATGCTCTCGAGCGTTCCGAATGGTGATGGCATGGTTGCCATGGGCTTTGGCGAGCGGCTGGGGGTGGCTCGACGGCTCCGTCGTCGGATGCCGTTGTTGCAGGGCGAGAGCCGTGCGTTGGGAACCTTGGGCAATATGCTCTGGGGTTCCTTGGTCGACAACCCTTCCGCCATGACGTCCGGCGCCGGGGCCCAGGTCGATGATCCAATCGGCGGCCCGCAGCACATCCAGGTCGTGCTCGACCACGAGCACGCTTGCGCCCCTTTCCACCAGATCATGCATGGCGGCGATCAGACACTGGATATCCTCGGCATGAAGGCCGGCGCTCGGCTCATCGAGCACAAAAAGTTGTCCGTTGACTTTTCCGCGCAAGGCTCGCGCCAACTTCAAACGTTGCGCCTCCCCTCCCGATAAAGTAGACAGGGGTTGTCCGAGAGGCAGGTAGCCAAGCCCCAGGGATTGCAAAGGGCGAAGGGCGCGAACCAGGGCCGGATCATGGTTGGCCCATTGCACTACCTCATCGACCGTCATGGCAAGCAAATCCGCCACCGTTTTGCCATGATGCACAACCTCCAGCACTTCCGATTTGAAGCGTTTTCCACGACATACGGGGCATAACAGCGAGATATCCGCGAGAAACTGCATCTCTACCGTCTCGAAGCCCTCCCCCGCGCAAGCATCACAGCGCCCAGCGGCAACATTGAATGAAAAGTGAGAAGGGGTGAACCCCAGGCCCTGAGCCGCGGGTTCGGAAGCAAATAGCGCACGCACCCGATCCCAGGCCTTGGTATAGGTTGCGGGATTGCCCCGCGACGTTCTTCCCAGCGGGTTCTGATCCACCAACGTAACCCCGCAAAGATGCTCGACCCCCTCCAGGCGATCGTGCTCCGCAGGCGGATCCACATCCGTCATGCCATGGGCGCGAGCCACGGCCCGGTACACGATCTCTTCCGCCAAGGTGCTTTTTCCCGACCCACTCGGGCCGCTCAAAGCGCATATCACCCCCAGAGGAATATCCACATCGATAGTGGCCAAATTGTTGGCTCGAGCATTATGAACACGCAACGTTTTGTGCCACTTCCGACGATTCGACGGCTGGTTTTCCTGCCAGGCCGCCAGCGCGCGCCCCGTGGGCAAATCGGTCCTTGCAGTGAGCTGCTCTGGAGACCCTTCGAAAAGGATTCTTCCCCCCTTCGCCCCTGCCCCGGGCCCCAATTCTACCACCCGATCCACCGCCCTAACCACCGAAGGATCGTGCTCCACCACAACCACCGTATTGCCATGGTCGGCGAGCGAGCGCATGCAGTCTACGAGCGGCGATATATCGCTCGGATGCAGCCCCACGGTGGGCTCATCCAATACGATGAGCGCACCAGAAAGCGAGGCACCAAGGGCGGCGGTCAGCGATACGCGTTGGGCTTCCCCTCCCGACAAGGTCCGGGCTTGTCGGTCGAGAGTCAGGTATCCAAGCCCCACATCGCAAAGAAAACCGAGCCGCGACAGAAGCTCCTTGCGAATGAGTTCCCCCTGCGGATGGGTGGCTTTCCATCCCATCAATCGCGCGCGAGCTTCCCCAAGCTCCAAACCGTGCCACCCAGCTAGGTCGAGACCGTCGACACCATAGGATAACGCGGCGGCATTGAGGCGTTTTCCACGGCAAACCGGGCAAGGATCGTAGGCGCGGTACCGCGAAAGCATCACCCTAACATGCATTTTATAGGCTTTGGACTCCAAGTACCGAAACCACGCGATAATTCCCGGGTATTTTCCACCGCTCCACGTACCATCCCCCGTAATCACCAATTGTTGCTGCTTTTTCGTCAGTTGTCCCCAAGGCCGATCCATGTCGATATCATGACGTAAGCAGAATTTCTTCAGCGTTCGACGCTCCCAAGCGCTGGTTTTCCCAGACCAGGGACGAATGGCCCCTTGGGCAAGCGACTTGGCGGCATCCGGAAAAACCTTTTGAAAATCAATACCTATGACACGTCCGAAGCCGTGACATTCTTCGCAAGCCCCCACCGGAGATTGATAGGAAAAAAGCCCCGGGCGTGGTGGAGCAAAGGACTTGGCACATGAGGGACATACCAGCCCCCGTTGCACGGTCCGACGCCCTTTGCTTTCCCCCACGATCACCGCTTGACCTTGGGTCATGGTCCAAGCTTGTTCCAGCGCTTCTTGCAGTCTTCGTAACGATGGTTCTCCCAGCTTGATTCGGTCGATGACGACTTCGAAGCGCGAGCCTTCCGACAAAATCTCACTCGGCCGAACCGTATCGATGTCGCGAATCGAATCGGCCAGCCACAAACGACGATGCCCCGCCGCCACAAGCCTGTCGCGCGCATCGAGATACGCCGCCGTTCCCTCGGCCCGGCCCGGCGCCAACACGATGACCCGCTCGTCTGCCCACTCCCACACCAACGAAGACGCCGCCACCCCCGCATCCATCCACGTCGCGCCCACCGCACAGTTCGGACAGATCGGCCGCCCTTCCCGCAAAAATAGCGCGGAAAGATAGGGTTCCACGTCGGACATGGTCGCTACCGTCGACCGTGAACTTTTCACAGGAGCATGACGATCCACAGCGATCGCCGCGGGAACAGGGTCCAGACTGTCGATCGGAGGACGCTCATGGCGCTCTAAAAATTGCCTCGCGTACGGACTGAAACTCTCCACGAAACGACGCTGACCCTCCGCATAAAGCGTATCGAGGCATAACGACGATTTGCCAGAACCGGATACTCCCGTCACGGCGATGAGTTGGCCGGGCTCCAGCTCGATACAGACGGACTGTAGGTTATGCGTTCGGGCGTTGCGAAGAACGGTGCGATTCATGAGCGAGGGGATCGCTTCATAATGCCGTTTTCAAAAAGAGCCAGGGGCCTAACGATCGTCCCCTCGCACCTTCCGCGACAGCTCGAGAGTCGCTTTTTCGGCGATGGACCACATCCACCATCGCACTGTTTCTGCTGTTTCCATGTTTTTAGAGATTCAAGCAACTCATCAGGCAGTTGTTGCTTTACCAATTCCTGCACCCCCGATAACACCAACCTTTGCTCCGCGCCGAGTTGGTCCGCCATGCGGTAATAGACCCAGGTCAATTCCCGACGATCTTGAAGCAGACCCGCGTGGACCAGGTAGCGCAAATGCCGCGAGGCTTTGGATTGTGTGATTCCGAGGACTTCTACGAAATCACATACGCATAATTCGCCTTCCCGAAGCAGAAGCCCGAGCATGGCAAGGCGTGTTTCATCAGAAAGCGCTTTGAAAACCGTTGCCAGCCTGCGCACGGATCACCTCAACCCGATGGTTTGGAACGTAGACTGACCGCTGCTCCACGAAAGCCTCATTTCTTCCTGCCACCCCTTCGATCCGCCAAATAAGCTGCTGCCCGGTGTTCTCCGTTTCGCACCATGGCTTCCACCAGCCGAGCGAGCCGATCGACGGCCCCCCCCGGAATCGCTGCGCCGTCGACCAGGTGATACGTCATCCGATATCGTCGTGGACCAACGTCTTGCTCTAGCATGCGGACCCGAACGCAGCCTTTGGATTGAAAACGAAAGCGCAACAAGGCTCCCTGCCCCGTATCTCGCATTCGTCCTATCCGTTCCAATGTCCATCCCTCGTAGGTTTTTCCTTCCGGCCAGTCGCGCAATACGATAGCGAGCACGCGGGGAGAAAGCCAGACGGGCAATCCTCCCTGTTCACGCATCATGACGAGTGCCTCAGCGGCTTTTAGGCGGGAAGGGTTTTGGCGAATCCGACGAATGATCGCTGTTTTGCAACGCGCCAGCGCATTTTTTGTCCAGGACGCACTTTCGATCAAGTACGGGATTCCCCGCGGATTGAAGACAAGTCCGAGTTGTTCGCGGCGCTGCCAGAGTTTCGAACCCCGATACACTTGGAGCAGCGATACGAGCACCGCTTCGACGAAAGGAGGACCATCGGTGGGCTGCGTATAAGACATCAAGGTATCGAGCGTGTCGAGGAATCCCTGTTCATCATCGCCCGGCAGTCCCAACACGATGCTGGCCACCGCGGGCCGAACGGTCCTTGCAAACCGTTCCAAGCGATATCGAAGGGCTGGAACATCCACCGCTTGCCGATCAACCTGGGCCATGCCCCGCGACGACAAGGTTTCGACACCCACGAGAGCTACGTGGGTGGGCAACCGCTGGAAAAGCTCGAATTGCTCCTCCGTCAACGCATCGTGTCGAAAGTTATACGTGAAACGAAGGCGATTCGAGGGATCCGCACGCTCAATTGCCTCGACGAAATCGCGAAGCCGCTCCGTATCGTAGTTGATGGCGGAATCGTTCAGGGTAATATGCTGATGTCCTTGTCGCACGGCCCAACGCAGCTCCTGTTCGATACGCGAGGAGCCAAAATGCCGGAGACGTTTGTCTGCATTCCACGTGCAATAGCCGCAAGCATGCAAACACCCCCTGGACAATTCGAGCATCACGGCGTGGAGGGCAGGAACGAGAACACCGGTGAGAAAAGGGGAAGGAATATCGTCGAGAGAGTCCAAGCATCGAGGGGCTCCTCCCCAACGCAACTCGTTGCCTTCCCGCCATAACACCCCCGCGATCCCGGAAAAGCCATCTCGAAGCAGGATTTCTCGAAAAGCCAGTTCCCCTTCGCCAACGACCACGGCATCGACGGCGGGACAGGACGCAAGCCAATCGCGTGCATCGCTTTGCGAGACTCTTCCACCCACCACGATACGCACATCCGGTTGCCGCTGCTTGATCGTTTGACAAGCCGTCCGGACCGCGTCGAGATTCCAACAATAAGCAGAAAACCCAATTAAAACGGGATGATAGGAAAGAAGCGCATCGATGTCCTCGTCGGTGATACGCACTTCCTCGCGCTCTTCCTCTGGCTCCCAGGGTTCGATAATATCGAAGAGACGCACGTCGTATCGTTCCCGAAGCGCGTCGTTCGCATCGACGAAGGACTTGAGATATCCATTGGCGAGGCTGTAGGGGGAGGGGGCGAGGTTATCGACGAATCCTCCCTGGCTGCCGAACGGACCATCATTTCCTTCTGGAACGATGCGCCGGAACATGCCGACGAGCAACACGACGCGCTTTGATGGATTGGGAGCGATTTCCAGTGAATTTCGTGACATCGACGAGGAGGAATCGACGATGGGGTCCAAGGAAGGTGGCAAGGCGGCCGCTTGCAGGAGTCGGTTGCAAGCATCGAGGATTTGAGACTCGGAAAAATACGCTGTTCGATAACCTGGACGATGGGGGCTGGGATCGTGATAAAAATCAAGCAGCGATTGTCGTGTAAGCGTGGCGCCGAAAGCGTCCGGGTTGGTGAAAAGGGGGCTTGCGGGGTCGGCGGTCATGGGACACACCGAAATTCCAGCCTGCGTTTCGCCTCGAATTCGTTGGATGAGGCCGATGGTTTCTTCGAGATCGTCGGGGGATTCGGTGGGAAGACCGGCGGAAAAAAAACAATGGGTGCGAAAGCCACGGGACTCGATGGCATGAATCGCTTGCATCAGATGGTCGTTCGAGAAGGGATAACCGCGAATCCGCTTTCGTACGGCTTCGCTGCCGCATTCCGGTGAAAGAATCAGTGTCGACCCCGGAGAAAAAGCTCGCGCCATCGAATCGAGCAGCGCCTTCGAAGGAAGCCACCATAAGTCATAAATGAGGCGAAACCGAGGATTGAGTTTGGCGATGGCCTCGAACCAAGCCATCATCGGTCGTCTCGCGGACGGAGGATCAAAAGACATGCGGAGAACGTCGACGCCGTGAGACAGGCTTTCCTCGATATCGCGGATGAGTTTGGACAAAGGATAGACGAGAATACCATTTCGTTTGCCCAGAGCCGCTTGCGCGAGTTTTCCACCACCGCAGTTGGCGCAGGCTACGGAGCATCCTCTTCCGGCGTTGAGGTAGGCGGTGCGAGCGTACGGGGATTCATGGCTTCCTTCGCTGAAATCGGCATAGAGGGCGCGCTCGGTATACAGTTGGTGGTGACGCAGGCACGATAGGCTTCCATGCCGGAGGCTGGCAGCTTCCGACGAACCAAGAACGTACCGGTGCGGGTTGCGACGAATCGTACCATCCGTATCCCGCCACACGAGGTTCGGGATTTCGTTCAACCGCGACCGTGACAAAGCGGGAATGGCGCTGGCCCAGCGCGTCAACGCCAGGATGGGTTGTTCCCCATCTCCCACGACGACCGCATCGACGCTTGGCACGCGGGACAGGATTTCATGAGCGAAGTACGAGGCCGTGAAGCCGCCCAACACAACGAGCGATTCGGGAGCGAGGCTTCGCAACTCGCGAACGAGATCGAGCACGGGACGGACTTGGAGGAACCAATGGAGCGACACGAGCAGCAAGCGAGGGGGCGAAGGAGACAGCAATTCGGAAAGACGGAAATGCGGGTCATGCTCATTTTCGATACCGAGGTGGACAAGCGTCGGCGCGGTGCCCGTATGGTCGAGGATGAGGTTGGCGAGGGCGGGCAAGCCAAGGGGCATGACCATGATCTCGCGTCGTTGCCTGTCCCAACGAGGACAATGGATGATGAGGGGCGTGGGAGAGGGCATGGGAGACAAGCTTGGGGACTGGGCTGCCGGGAGGCAAGAAAAGGGGGAAGCAAAAGCAGTGGCAATGGCATCATGGCGCAAGAACGCCGTCCATGATGTTCATTTCCTGATCTTCGCGTGTCTCCCACGGCTCCATGCCATGTTCAGCGTCGGGCCCAGCGTGTCTGTGCCTGGTGTAATATATTGATTTTACACACAATTAAATGAATGCGGCAGCGGACAAGCCTTTGGCTTCGCTGACGTTTTCGTCACGTTGTGAAATCACAACGTCCCCAAAAATCGTGGAATAGCCAAGGGTCTTGGCATCTTTTGCCTGGCGACACCTACATAACCATTTGTATTTACAAATAAAAATCTTATTCTGTTGTCAGTCAGGCCGTGGCGAGGTATTTTTTACGATGGCCGATATTTGTAAAGGCAACGCAACCTTGACGTAATCGAAGCCATAACTTGCATGACCGCGAGGGATACCATGACCGGACAGCCCCTTCAGATCGTATTGGTAACCAAAGCTTGGACGACTGCGGAAGTCTATTCGCGCGCTCTGACCTCCGCCGGTCATACGGTATCGACCGCGACGTCCACGGCGGAAGCACTGGCGGTATTGCGAAGAGACGGTTGCGACGTTTTGGTGACGGATGCTCGTGTCGAGCGCGACGATGATGGCGTTCAACTGGCTAAAGAAGTGTTGAACAAGTCGAAGGGGGTGCAAGTCATCGTGCTGGCGGAGCGACCGAATGTACAAGATGCCGTCATGCTCACCAAACTTGGGGCGTATGACTATCAGGCCACCCCCGTATCGCCCGACAAACTTCGGACAATGGTTGGGTCGATTGCCGATATTTTTTCGACACATCAAGAGGAGACGGGAATTGATGACTTCCTGAGAGCGTTTATGGTCTCGTCGGTGCCAGCCGTTCAGGAAATGGTGGTCCAATGCCGAACGGCGGCAACACGTCCAGACACGACCGCTCTCATCGTGGGGGAGCCTGGTGCGGGCAAAGGGATCGTTTCACGGATGATTCACTCGTTGAGCGCTCAGTCGAAGGGGCCCTTCGTGCGGCTCAATTTGGTGGACAGCGATCCTTCGGATATTGAACAAAAGCTTTTTGGAACGGATACCGGCGACGACGGTCTTCTTGCGGCGGCATCCGGTGGTACTTTGTTACTTCGCGAATTCTCGGATATTCAATTCGATTTGCAGGAACGTATGCGGGAGTTGCTGGAAACGCGATCCTATTATCCGGTGCAAGGATTCACGCGCAGGCATTTCAACGGACGGTTGCTCGCCACCAGTTCGTTGTCGGTGGGGGAATTGGTGAGTGATGCGATGGTGGATGCGAAGCTGGCGTATCGTCTTGCTACGGTCACCATTCACGTGCCGCCTTTGCGGGAACGCAACGATGATTTGCTTCGGATAGCGGATGCGATGCTTGCCGAGATAGCCATGGATGCCGGAAGGCCGCAGCTTGTCGTCACGGAAGAAGCCCGGCAGCTTTTGAAAGACCACCCATGGTTGGGCAACCTACGAGAAATGAGAAACGTGCTAACGCGGCTCGTTCTATTGAGTCCATCGGACGAGGTCGATGCGGATACGTTGGCGCGGGCCTTGGGTTTTCCTTCGGCGGAAGCGCGACGACTCCACAAATCGGGCCTTCGAAATCGGGTGCGGACCACGACGCGTCGTCCGCGAAACTCTTCGGTTCCAGTTCCGCGATTGTCCGGATTGCTCGCCACGGCGCTCGATGAACCCGCACGGGCGGAAAGGGAGCGAATCGAAAACGCTCTCGAGGCTACCGAGGGGCATCGGGAGCGGGCGGCCGCAGTGCTCGGCATGTCAAGGACCACGCTATGGACCCGGATGCGGATGCTTGGCATCGATTACGAGCGATTCCGTCGCTCCAAGGCCGTGTAGCCCTTGGGCAACGAAGGGTATTTCTGTCGAAATAATGACCTGCTGACCGATTCTTGGGAATAGCCTGCAACTCTCGATTGTCTCGTGCGGCCGAGCGGCTATACATGGCGCCCGGGTTGTTCATCCTTTTTTTCGCTTTGGAGGTTCTCGTTCATGCAGGACGTACGCGCGCTCAATGAGCTCGTGGCCAAGCACAGTGACTTCACCGAATCTCTCATCGCCGAAGTCGGCAAGGTCATCGTCGGTCAAACGTATATGGTCGAGCGAATTCTCATCGGTTTACTCGCTTCCGGGCACGTTCTTCTCGAAGGCGTTCCTGGGCTCGCGAAAACCATGAGCGTCAAAACGGTTTGCGAAGCCTTATCCGGAAAGTTCGCGCGCGTGCAGTTCACGCCAGACTTATTGCCCGCGGACCTGACGGGAACGGTCGTCTACAACCACCACAAAGGCGAGTTTTCCTCGAAGCTCGGCCCCATTTTCGCCAACTTCGTGCTCGCTGACGAAGTCAACCGCGCCCCTGCCAAAGTCCAAAGCGCCCTGCTCGAAGCCATGCAAGAGCGTCAAGTAACGTTAGGAGACACCACCTACGACTTGCCCGACCCTTTCCTCGTCATGGCTACCCAAAACCCCATCGAACAGGAAGGTACGTATCCTCTTCCCGAAGCTCAGGTCGACCGTTTCATGCTCATGGTTCGCGTTGGTTATCCATCCGTCGAAGAAGAGCGTCTGATCATCGATCGGGTTACCGCTCCCATTCCAGCCACCGTCAAACCGGTGGCCACGCTCGAGCAGCTTTCGCAAGCCCGTGGCGTTGTTCGCGACATTTACGCCGATGAACGTGTCAAACAATACATCGTGGATGTGGTGCGCGCCACGCGAGAACCCGAACGTTACGGGATCAAGGATCTTGCGGGCCTCATTCACTACGGCGCCAGCCCCCGCGCTTCCATCGCCCTTGCATTTGCCGGAAAAGCACACGCCTTTTTGCGACGTCGGGGGCATGTCGCTCCGGAGGATATCAAAGCCATTGGTCCTGACGTTCTGCGCCATCGCCTTGTGCTCACGTACGAGGCCGAAGCAGAAGAAGTATCCACCGAAGACGTGGTGCGTCGCGTATTCGAGGCGGTTGAGGTTCCCTAGGGCTACGCATTCATGATTCCCAAGGAGTTGCTCAAACAACTGAGGAAGATCGAGTTCGTCACGGCGAAACTTGCCAATGAAGAACTGTCGGGCAGTTATACTTCCGTGTTCAAGGGGCAAGGTCTCGCTTTCCGCGACGTCCGGCAATACCAGCGCGGCGACGATGTTCGCAAGATCGACTGGAACGTCACCGCGCGAATGAATGAACCGTTCGTCAAAGTTTTCGTGGAAGAACGAGAACTTACGGTCATGCTGGTGGTGGACGCCTCGGGATCGTCGTTGTTTGGAACCGTGCGTGCCCCCAAGTCGCAAGTGGCCGGCGAGGTCGCCGCCCTGGCCGCATTCAGTGCCATTCACAACAACGATCGCGTCGGGCTCGTGCTTGCCTCCGACCATCTGGAAAAGCTCGTTCCGCCAAAAAAAGGCGAAAAACACGTGCTCCGGGTCGTGCGCGAGATCCTTGCCTTCCAACCCCAAAGCCACGGAACCAACCTGGCCATCGCTTTCGAAACCTTGGTCAAAGTAGCTCGCCGCCGCAGCCTTGCCTTTGTCATCAGCGATTTTTTCGATGACGGATTCGAGCGCGCCATGGCTCTTGCCTCGGCAAAACACGATATCATCCCGGTCATGCTCGTCGATCCTCGCGACGAATCCTTGCCCGACGTTGGGCTTGCAACATTCGAGGATCTCGAATCGGGTGAATCGATCACGGTGGACACGTCGGATGCCCGCGTGCGCGAGCATTACGCACAAAGCATGAAAGCGGTGCGAGACGAGCGCATTCGCGTTTTTCGCAAGCATAAGCTGGATTTGTGCGTCGTGAGGACCGATGGTTCTTTCGTAGCGCCATTGCGCGACTTATTCGCTCATCGCGCCAAAAGGGTTCGTTCGCGATGAAACGTGGGAAGGCTTTTGGGCTCCTGCTAGGGCTGGGATTGACGTTAGGCGGTCAAGCCTCCGCGCAAGATGCTTCTTCGGAAGCGGCAGTAGACGGCTCGGTTTCGGATGCGGACGTAGCGCGACAACCTCGAGCCGACGCCGGTCCATCGGAGGCTGGCACCGACGCGCTACCGATTGGGGAAGATGCAGGGCGAATCTGGGCCAGTTGTGTGGAGCACGTTCCTGAAGGAGCCACGCGTCCCAAGCTGACCAATACTTTTCCTACGCGGGGGCTGGCCGGTCACGCGTTGACGCTGGAGATTCAACTCGAACATGGCCTTGGGGAAACGGTTCTTCCGAACGGTTTTCGGATTCAAGCCGATAGCGATGCCGCGCGCGCGCTTTCGAGCGCCGGGTTCGAACTTCCCAATCCCAACGGCGGTTCTCGGCCCACGCTGACTCGCCACGAGGAACGTGACAAGGCTACCACAAACGTTCGTGTTCACTTTTTATCACTTCCGGCCAAGCCGGGACGCCATGAACTCACGTTGCCGCCGATCCCCATCGCGGTATCTCGAGCCAGCGGTGAAGTGCTGACGCTATGCACCACGCCGCATACGATCATCGTGGATGAACCGATTGCGAACGAGCCGGAAGCAGCACCCCTAGGCAATCCCGAACCGAGGCCCCAGCGTGAGGTCTGGACGCTAGCTCGCGACCTTACCTACGGTGGATTGATTGGCGTCGTGGTAGCCGCTCTGGCGCTGTGGTTCATTTTGTGGTGGCAACGGCGCCCCAAGCCTCCGATTCCCCCTCCGCCTCCACGCCCCCCCTGGGAAGTGGCTTTGGAATCGTTGCATCGACTTCGTGGCCTGCAACCGCACGATGATGCGGAGCGGGGGGAGCATGTCGATCAAGTATCGGATATTGTTCGGATTTATCTTGGAGCCCGATTCGGTTTCGACGGGATCGAGTCCACGACGTCCGAAACGCTTCGAGCCTTGGAGAAGATTCAACCGCCGTTGCTGGTCTTTGACGATATTCGCCAACTGCTTTTCGATAGTGATTTGGTGAAGTTCGCACGCTGGTCACCGACGAATGAACAATGTGATCAACTGCTGGATATGGCGGAAAAAATCGTAAAAGCGACCATGCCCGCATCGATGCCGCCTTCGTCTGCTGCGACCTCTGAGGATTCCAAGAGTTCGAAACAGGAGGGCGAGACATGAAAAAAACTTCGATTTCGCCTTCTTCGACTCCGAAAAAGCAACAGGGGCGTCGCACCGCGATTCGCGTACTCATTTTGTTGGCTCTTCTAATCGCGGTGATGGCCCTTGCTTTCGCGTATCCGTTGGCGATGCGGGGATGGAATTGGCTTCATGTCACCTGGCGTCATCCTTGGGCGTTGCTTCTGTTGTTGCTGGCGCCGATCGTGTTATGGCGCGGAACGCTGGGAGAGGATAACCGTTTGCCCAGAATGCGAATGGGTACGCTCCATCCATTCCTGCAAGGGCCGCAGGGATGGCGAGCGCGCTTGAAAGACCTTCCCGGTATTTTTCGTGCCGCGGCGATCACGATGCTTGTGATGGCTCTGGCGCAACCCATCTCGATGATGCGTCCGGAAAGCACGGATGAATTGGGCATCGACATCGTGCTGGTGTTGGATCTTTCCGGTTCCATGCGAGCGGTCATGGACGCGCCGGCTTCGGAATTGCCGCGTCGAGCCGTTCCCAAAGGGTTGCGTCCAACCCGTCTGGATATCGCGAAATACGTAATGCAGGACTTCATTTCCTTGCGAAAAACGGATCGCATCGGTGTCGTGGTCTTCGGAAAATCCGCTTACGTCTTGTCGCCTCCCACGCTCGATTATCAACTTCTCGATACGCTCGTCGGCAAAATGACGTTGGACTTGATCGATGGCACGGCCACAGCCATTGGTGATGCCCTTGGTGTTGCGGTAGCTCGGCTACGAAGAAGCGATGCACGTTCCAAAGCCGTGGTGCTTTTGACCGATGGGGATTCGAATGCGGGGGCCATCGCCCCCCAATATGCCGCGCATCTGGCAACGGTGGTGGGGTGTCGGGTGTACACCATTCAAATCGGCAACGGCGACGATGTGGACGTGCAGGATGGCGTGGATTTATTCGGTCATCCTCGTTACGTGCAACGTCGTTTCCCGGTCAATCCGGAGCTGTTGCACGAGATTGCGAAAACTACGGGGGGCGAAGCGTATGTGGCCACGGATGCGAAAGCGCTTCGAGAAAGCATGCATGACGTGCTCGACAACCTGGAAAAGACGCGCTTCGAGGCGAGCCAGGCCACCTACGAGGACTTATTCGTGCTGTTGCTTCTGCCGGGAGTATGGCTCGTGGCCTTGGATGCCTTGAGTCGGGCCTGGATGCTGCGGAGGTTCCCATGAGATTTGCGGAACCCTGGTGGTTGTTGGGCACGGCTGCAGCGTTGGTGGTGGCCGCCATGCTGATCGCCGGGGGGGTGGCCCTGGTCAGAGCGCTCCGACGATTCGGTGAATCCGAACGGGTTGGGGCGCTCATGACCGAAGCCGCGGGAAAGCGTCGCGCCGCCAAAGGAGTGCTTCTGGTTTTCGCTACCGCGCTCGCATTCCTTGCGATGGCGCAGCCGCAATATGGAAGAGGAACGCGTTTGATTCCCGCCACCAATCTCGATGTCGTGATCGTGCTCGATTACTCGAAGAGTATGTATGCACGCGACGTCGTACCTTCGCGCATCAGCCGCGCGAAAGCCGAGGTCGCGCGCCTCGTCAAAGATCTTCCTGGCGCTCGATTCGCGGCAGTGGCTTTCGCGGGCGAACCCATCGGTTTTCCTCTCACTTCCGATGGAATGGCCATTGCCCAGTTTTTTCGCCAACTCGAACCCAATGATATGCCCGTGGGAGGAACCGCCATCGCTCGCGCTCTGAATCGCGCTAACGAATTGCTCTCCCGCGACCCCAAATCAAAAGACCATCGCCGCGTCATCGTGCTCATTACCGATGGCGAAGATCTCGAAGGCAGTCCGGTCAACGTGGCAAAAACCATCGCTGATGCGGGCACCACCATCCATGTCGTACAGATCGGCAGTCGTACCCCCGAACCTGTCCCCGACGTGGATTCCACCGGAAGCGTCTCGGGACATCGTCGTGGCGAAGACGGTCTTCCCCTGATGACCTCCCTTTCCGCCGAAGGAGAAGAACAGCTCGTAGCCATTGCCCAGGCTGCAGGGGGCACGGTCATTCGTTCCGAGCGGGGCTCGACGGGCATCGATGTCTTGTCACGTCAACTCGAGCAGATGATGCAATCTGAATTATCGGAAAAGGTAGAAACATTGTATGCGGATGTATACTTTTATCCGCTGGGGCTGGCGTTGCTGTTGTTGGTGGTCGAAACATTCATCGGGCAGGCGAAAAAACGCAAAAACACTGTAGAGATTGAGGAGAAAAAGCCTCCAAGGCGCTCGGGAAAGGGAACGGTGGGATATGCGTAGCCGTGTGGGTGGATGGCTGCTCGCGGCTTGGCTGGTTTTACCTGGCTGCGGGATGGAACCGGACCGGGTGTTCGAGCGCAACGCGCCGCAAGTCGATCGAGCGATCGAGGCGTTGGATGCGGGGGAGGCGGGCCCGGCCGCGGAATTGTTGCAGGCTTATTTGGGGACAGGCAAGTGCGAGAAAGGCGAGATTGGCGTGACGGACCTGGCGCGCGCTCGTTCCAATGCCTCTTTCGACCTGGGCCTGGCGCTTTTCCTTCTTGGTGAAAAATTCGGTGCACGGTTTGGGGAAGAAGAGAGTTCGATTGGCGATGGGGGGCCGACCGATGAACAGAAACAACAGATGGAGCTTCGTTCCGAACAGGTAACCTGTGCGCTCAAGTTGCTAAGGGCGATCGGTTCGTCTGCGGATCTGCCGGTGGACCTGGCGGCGCGAGCGCGATACCTGGAAGGAAACCTCGAGTTTTTGCGAAGAAACTATCGAGATGCGGTTCGTGCCTACGACGAAGCGCTGCGTTTGATTCCTGGCGTGGAGCCCGATGCGGGAGACGAGGTTGGGCGCGATGCGGCCTGGAATCGCGCCATTGCGTTGCGTCGCATCGAGGAAAACGAACGTGACGCGGGGCAGGACGCCCAGGACGAGCAAGATGCTTCCCAGGATACGTCGCCGGACACGGATTCTGGCTCTCCGGAAGGCGGCGAGGATGGACCGAAAGAATCTGGGGACGAAGGCAAGCAAGACGCTCCCTCCGAGGATTCGGGCGGTGGGGATGGTGCGCCGGACGGTGGGGATGGCTCGGCTCCGGACGATGAGAACAAGCAACCGGATGCGGGACAACCGGACGGGGACAAGCAGCCTCCGCCACAACCCCAAACGCAAGATGACCGAATTCTGGACATGCTCGAAGCGGCTCCCACGGTGCAACTCGAGGATGCACGAAGGAATGCGGCAAGACGCCAGGTACGGGGTATGGTCGACAAGTGACGCGCACTTTTCGTTTTGCGGTATTGGTGCTCATGGCTTTCGCGCTGCTTTTGCCGGCGCCGACGGTCGAGGCGCAATCTCGGCCGCCGTCGCTCGAAACGGCGGTAAGCGAGCGGGAAACGGAAGTGGGGCGGCCTTTTACGATTCAGCTCAGCGCGATGGCGAGCGCTACGGATCGAACGCCCCAAAACCCATCGTTGCCGCTTCCTCCTGGCATCAAGATACGCTCCGGACCCACGATCATGCCCAAAACGCAGGTTACCTTGCATGGGCCCAATCTCATTCAGCAAATGGGCATCGTTGCGACGTGGACGTTGGAGGCGACGCGACCGGGGCAGTATCGAATTGGTCCGCCCACGGTGATATATGGCGGCAAGCTTCATGCGGGAGCGGTGGTAGACGTGACGGTTCATCCACCGGGAGCGGGCCCAGCGCGCCCGCGATCTCGCGATCCCTTTGATATATTTGACATTTTTGGCCTTCCGAAGCTCCCAAACGTCTTCGACGATCCTTTTCAACCTTTCGCGGAGCCGGAGCCTCCCGCTACGGATCCAGCCCTGGCGATCAGCGCCGCGCCGGCACAAGGCGTTTTTCTGCACGCCGTCACGGATAACACCTCCGTGGTTCTCGGCGAGCAGCTAACCCTTTCGGTCTATGAGTATTATCAAACGGCCGGCGTACGAAAAACCTCGATTCAAGAGCCTTCTGCCGCAGACTTTTTACAATTCCCCATCTTGGACCCGAGCGACGATCCGGGGGTTCGTCAGGCGGACGTCGGCAGTGCGGTGTGGAATGCCCGCTTGGTGCGAAAAGTAGCCCTTTTCCCCCTGCGCTTGGGCGACTTGACCATTGGCCCCATGCGCATTGGATATCTTGGGCGCGGCCTGCGGGGCGAAGTCATGCGCGAAAGCAAACCCCTTTTGATTCGGGTACAAGACGCGCCCACCCTCGGGCGTCCGATGGGATATCGCTCGGGAGATGTTGGTAACTTCTCGATGACGGCCACGGTCGAACCGCGGGATATCGATGCAGGGGGAGGAATCTCGGTTCGGATCAAAGTCGAAGGAACGGGAAATTTACCATCTTCATTGACCACTCCCTCGAAAAAAGGGATTGAGTGGTTAGATCCGGATATCAAAGAAAATATAGAGGCCGTGGACGGCCGCATCCGGGGCGAACGTGTTTTTTCCTATATCGTCAAGCTTCATGATCCTGGAACCGTGGATCTGGGGCAGATCGAGCTCCCATTCTATGACCCCCAACGCGAACGTTATGGGGTCGCCAAAGCTCGACTGGGGCAGGTCACGGTTCGACAACACGCGTCGGCTCCGGAAATCAAAACCGATCTCGATCGTTTCGAAACCGTGGCAGAACCGCGAACGGCGCTGGGGACGGCGCCGCGGATCAGCTCTCCGATCACGGATACGCTCTGGTATTGGATTGCGTTATTCGCCTCGCCCCTGGCGATCGTCATGGGGGGAGCCGTGTGGAACATGGCAGGGAAAGCGCGCCGTTCGGTGACGAAATGGCGCCAATCCCTGGGGCGAAAGGGAAAAATATCCCTGCAAGAAGCCAAAATCGCTTGCAAACAGGAGCGTTTCACCGACGCCGCGGCCGAAGTGGAAAAGGCTGTGCATGCGATGATCGAAGCCGCGACGGCGATCAAATCCAGGGGAGTGTTGCGTACCGATCTTCCCGCTCGACTGACCGACGTGGGTATCTCCGACGCCGCCGCCCGTAGCACCGTCGAGGTGTTGGAAGCCTGTGAAACCCTGCGTTATGACCCATCGGCCAATCAACAGCAGGCCATCGCCTTGTTGAACCAGGCGACGGAGTTGAGCCGTCTTTTGGCCGTGCGGCGAAAGGCTGGGAAATGAAGCCGAAAGCTTTTTTCCCCGGCATGGCCATCTTGGCGTTTTGCTGCGGTCTTGCGTGGGCCGAGGAGCCTGTTTCCCACGAACGGCTTTTCGACGATGGGGTGCGAGCTTTACAGCAGGGGGACCATAACAGAGCCATCACGATATTCGAGACCCTAGCGGACCGGGGTTTTGTCCATCCTGATGTGGCCTACAATCGGGGAATGGCTTATCTTGCGAGGATTCGGGCCAAACAAGGTCGCCCGGGGGACCTTGGACGTGCCGCCGCGGGGTTCGAAGAAGCTTCCCTCGTTCGTCCTGACGACGAACAGGCGATTCATGCCGCTGAACGGGTACGAGCGGAGGTGGCGCGAACGACCGCGCGCTCTGGCCGGTCCCAGGTCGTGGTAAGCCCTTCGTTGGACAGGATTCTTGCCGGTCTTGCGCCGGAAGCGGTTTGGGCCTGGCTTGCGTTGGTGGCTTCTTTGACCTTGTCGACGGGTCTCGTGTTGCGGCAACGAAAAGCCAGTGCAGCGCACCTGGCAGGCACGATCGCAACACCCATCGGATTGATGGCGCTCATGGTATTTGCTTCCCTCGCTGGATGGTCGAGACATATTCGACGCTCGACCGCACCTGCGGTGGTGGTCGTGGCGGAGGCAAGAATTGTCGACGAGCAGGGAACGGCTTTGCCGAAAGAGGAGCCCATCCCGGAGGCGTCACGGGTGGAAGTGCTGGAGCGAAGGGCGGGATTATCGAAAATTCGTTATGGGCAGCGGGAGGGGTGGACTCATACGACGAGCCTTCGGGAGCTTGCGCGACCGCGGGCGGAGTGATGCTTCCGCCACGGCGATCCCAGACTCATATTAACATTGTAAATTCAATTAGTTACGCGCTATGCCACCATAGGCTCCCTGGCATCGGGGGGCTGGTTACGGTGGTTGAGCGCTCGGCAATGCCAGCGGTTTGGCGGGGAGGAAAACTCGTTATCGCCTTGTTTTTTCTATTTTTTTCCGCGAATAATGCTTCATGAAAAGACTCCTTGCACTTATCGCCGGTGTCGTCCTCGGCGCCTGTTCTTCCCCCGCTTGTCCGCCACCAGCGGCGGCTCCGGTCTGCCCTGCTTGTCAGCCTTGTGATTGTGCCGCATCGACAAGCGCTTCCCCCCTTTCGATGGCTGGCGGCGACTCCGCTGGTGCTTCCCCCGAGGCCATGGTGGGAGCAACGCTCGGGGAAACAGCCGATTGGGCTCAATTCCAAAGAACCCCATCGCGTTGGGGATACTCCTCGGCTCCGGCCCTTCGACGCCCCACCCTGCGATGGCATAAAACCGTGGGAATCCAAGGATATCTCAACACCCCGCTCATCAGCGGTCCCACGGTTTTCGTATCGTCGAGCGGCGAACGGCACAACCGCGCCGACCCGCTCGACGGCATCCACGCCCTCGACCGCGCCTCGGGAAAAACCTTATGGCATGCCCACTTACCTGCTGACGGCAACGGTATCGCCCTGGTCGGTTCCCGACTCGTCGCCACTTGCGATGATGGGAACGTGTACGGCCTGGATGCCCATAATGGTCGAATCGTGTGGGAACGTCGTGGTCAAGGGAAGATGTACGCTCATCCGACGATCATCGACGACATCGTGGTTGTTGGAGATGCGGGGGGAAACGTGCGGGCTTATGGCTGGGCAGACGGTTCCGAGCGTTGGGAATATGGTTTGGATGGTGCGATCCGGGCTGGATTGGCATCGGATGGAACGCGTATTTATGCGGTATCGCAAGGAGGCGAGGTGGCCGCCTTTGCGAAAAATGGACGCCTATTGTGGAAAAAACGGGTGTTACGACCGGATTTTGGCGGCTCCACCCGCGTTCCCATCGAAGGCTATGGAGCCCCCATCGTATCGGACTCCAGGCTCATCGTTTCGTTTGCGAGGGACACTACCTATGACGATCCTGCTTTCTTTGCGCTTGACGCACCAACGGGTGCCATTCGCTGGCACGCCAAAGACCGTTCCCAACGTACGTGGGGAAATATCCGGTCGACACCAACGTTGGTGAACGGACTCATGATATACGGTGAGCCCTATTCTGGCGACGTGGCCGCGCTCGATATTTTCACGGGAACGGTTCGATACCGTAAGACGATCGGGGGGTGTACTTTTCCGCAGTATGCCTCGCCCGCGAGCGCCGGAGACACCGTGTACTTGCCGCGATTCGATGGATTCCTCTACGCCTTGGAGGCTTTGACGGGCCGCGTACAATGGCGGTTTTATCTCGGAGAAGCGACAAAAGCCCAGGTGTCTCCCGTGGTGACCGTCGGGGCCACCTGCTCCTGGGCGCCTAAGGTAGGTGCGCCACTTTATTCTCCGATAGCCATTGCCGCGGACGGAACGATCATCGTGGGTAACGGGGAAGGCAGTCTGTTCGCGATTGCCGAGTCATGAAACCCAAGGAGTCGTGCCTTCCTCTCATTAAATCACGAAAAAAATCGCAATAGGTTTGGACAGCAGTAGCAACCATGGTTTGCCGTCCCGCATCCAACGGGGCACCATGAACAATCATTCCACAAAACTACTTCTGGCATTGTCTTTTCTTACTGTAGGGGCCGGTTGTGGGAACACACCACCGCCGAAAGAGCCAACAGCTTCCGAGCCGTCAGCCGTCGCTAGGGAAGAGCAACGGGTGGAGGACTACGAGTGGAGTTTGGTGGCCGCGGTAGATGGGCAAGGGAAGGCGACAACCGCCTGGGTCGTTCCGAATCAACCAGCGTTATCGCTCCATTTCGAAGATCAGCGGGTGACGGTAGGTAACCTATGCAACATCGTGAGCGCCGACTATTCGGTGGAAGGGAATCGGCTGAAGATCGGCCATCCGGTGTCGACCAAAAAAGCTTGTGATGACGAGGCGTTGATGGATTTGGAGCAGCGGGTTGGTCAGCAGCTTCCGACGGCGCAAGGGATTGAGCTTCGGGGTGGGGAGCCGCCCCGGCTTACGATTCGCTGGACGGATGGGAGTCAATGGGAGTTGAGCGGAAGCCCCACGGCGCAAAAACGATTCGGTAGCGCACCAGAGAGGGTATTTTTCGAGGTTGCGGCGGAGCCGGTGCCTTGTGCGCAGGCAGCGCAACCCTCGTGCATGAACGTGCGTGAGATTCGTTACGACGACAACGGCATCAAACAAAGCGAGGGGCCCTGGCAGACGTTTTCTGGGAATATCGAAGGGTTTTCCTTCAAGCCGGGGGTGCGAAATGTGCTTCGCCTCCATCGATTTACCTTACCCAATTCCCCCGCCAACACGCCTGCCTACGCCTATGTGCTCGACATGGTGGTGGAAACGGAGATGGTGCCATGATGCTGCCGCGATGGCGCACGACCGCTTGCCTCGAGGATTCCGCGATTCGGTGACGCGGGCCCAAGGCTCGAAACCACTTTCCACAAATCTTAGTAATTCCTAATAGTTATAGAAATATTACCGCCTCCTATCCCGTCGCCTCCGCTTCTGAGCCGCCAAAGTGGAATGGACAGCCCCAAGCGCAGAACGCCAATCGCGTCAAAGCAGCCAGGTGACAATATTGGGCTCTTCGCGATACCGGAGGCGCTGGTTCGTCACGCGCCGCCCCATTCTCCATCGCGACAGTTTTCGACGACGCCATCAACGGGAACAATGGAAATGAATTTTTCGATTTCAGAGCACGGATTGCCACCTGTTCCCGGATTTGATACGAGTTTTCTTTGACTCGACAGATTCGTAGGCTGGGTTTGCAACCCTTTTTCGCGTTCGCGCATGCAGCGGTGCCACATGATCCATCATTCCTCAAAACTTCTGTGGGCAGTGTCTTTTGTCATGGCGGTTGTGGCTTGTGAGAACGCCTCTCGACCGAAACCGCCCATGGTCCAAGAGCCTTCCGCCCCACCCAATGCATCTCGAACCGTCGAAGATCCTGCTCAGAGCCCCGACTCCGCCGTGAACGCGGCAGGCAAGATAGCCGTCGAGGATCATGATTGGACGTTGGTCTCGAGCGTGGATGCACAAGGCAAGGCTTCGAGCGCGTGGGTCGTGCCGAGCCGGCCGGCTATTTCGATCCATTTCGACGGTCGGAAGCTGATGGTTCAGAATCTGTGCAATGTGATATCCGCCGACTATTCGGTGACAGGAAAGCAATTGAAGATTGGCTCCCCGAGCGCGACGGAACTGGCCTGCCAGAGCGATATCCTCGACGTGGAGGGAAGGGTTCTTCGGCTGCTTCCGACGGCGGAGGCTATCGATCTTCAGGCTGGGAAACCGCCTCGGCTGACGATTCGTTGGGCAGATGGGAGTCAATGGGAGTTGAGCGCGAAGTCCACACCGTAAAACGCGGGTTCGTGGTTCGCCAAAACGGTCCCGCGCAAAGCGCGGCATGGAGCAAGCTCGGGGATTATGGTGGTAGACGGAAACCTACAGAAATCGTCGGTGGCCATTCAATCGCTCCGACGGTGGCGTGCGGGTTTGGTCGTGGCGGCCGTGCTCATCCCTCTCGGGTTGTGGGCGCTATTCGAACGTCAGGCACGTCGTCTCGATGCGCTTTCTTCCCATGGCGAGCCGGTGCAGGCGTGGGTCACGGGGGTATCAGGCGACAAGGGGACAACATTTTACGCCTACCGGGTGGAGGGCAAAGAGTATAGCTGGAATGTGGCGCGCAAGGATGCGCCCTACGCTGTCGGGCAGGGGTTCCCATCGCTCTATGTACCTGAAAATCCATCATTTTCTCAACCTTTTGCCGATCGGGCTCTGGTGGCCCAGAAGGCTGCTGGCAACCGAAGCTTTGCCTGGAAGGTTTGTTCTGGCGTTGCCGTATTATTTTTTCTGTTGGCTGGGGTGGCGCATCGTGACCTGCAGCGTCGTCGGGCTGGGGTAGTGGAGGTGCTCGATCCCGGCGCTTACAAGCGGCGTCTTCGCGGTGCTATCTTGTTGTTTTTATTAGTTTTATTGTTGGTGGGGGGATTTCATTTCAAGGACGCTTTGGGGCGGGGGGAGTCGATCGTTCCGGTGCTCCTTGGGTTGGCCGTGGGAGCAGCGATAGTGGGTGGGGGTTATGTCCTTGCGACTCGAGCCGGTCCGCAAAAGACGCGGCTCTGGGCGGCGACCATCACTCGTTGGGTTGTGCCGATATCCTTGGGGCTCGCATTGCTGAGGTTGGTGGTTTATTTTTTGAAGCCGTGACTTCGGGGGGATGGCGTGATGGCAGGGGGCAAGGCGTTTTTGCATTGTTTGCAAACTTGGCCGAATCGCAGGACCGTGCTACGCGCCCAGTTCATGAGGCGCTTTTGGCGACCCTGGGTTTTCGTTGCCCAAACGGTTTTGATGGTTGGACTGGGAAGGATTGGGCTCGGTTGTGGCACCGATCCGGTCAACCCGGAGGGGTGCAAGGACATTGAGTTTGCGCGTTGCGAAGCTGCTCCTGCATGCCCGGCTTTCAGCCCGGACTTCGATGTCACCGGCTGCAAGCGATTTTATCGGGATCAATGTTTGAAGGGACTACAAACCGCCAGCGATCCTGGCAACCCCCGCATCGACGCTTGCACGAGAGCCATCCAAAAAGCCAGCGAATGCGCGCACAACCAGATCGCTCCTTGCTCCATCGGCTCGCGAGAAATCCCGGATCCCTGTGCTTTGATCACCAATCCGGAAGATTTTACCGAATGCGGTTTTCTCGATGATTATTACGGCGAGGATTCTGGTGGTCAGCCACCGCCCCAAGACGCCAGCACGGAGCCGCCCGTCCAACAAGAAGCGGGTACCGACACGGATGCAGCAGCCAAGGAGTAGGAATAGGCAGAAAAATCGGTGCCCCATGCCCCCCTTTTCTCTCCGATTCGCCTGCACACTGCTATTTCTCGCCAGTTTTCTATTCGGTTGCGGTGGCAAAGGCGAGCCTCCCCTTCCCCCTTCCAAGCCATTCGGCCCTGACGAACGAATCCTCGTGGTCGCGTATTCTTGGCGTGAATCCACGCAATCGGAAGGTTACCTCCACGAACCGGACGTCGCCTATATGCGCGTCAAAGACACGTTTACGCTGCATCTCGAAGAAAAATCCCTCACCGCGCTCGTCGATGTGAATCGCGTCGAGTTGCTTCGCAATCCCGAGGGAAGGGAGTTTCACTGCAAAGTCACGGGCGCCATCAAAGCTTCCGTGACGTATGCGTGGCTGAACGGCGAGCCCACCGTAGCGGTCAACGTCCCTCCCGCTTCCCTGCCCCGTCGATGCAAAGAAAGCGGTTTTTCGCGTCTTTCAAAACAATTTCCCGCACTGTCCGCCACCTATGCGCTTCGGGGGGATCAACTCATTGCCATTGAGCCCATCACGTTGCGAAGCGCGCTATTGCCGGCCAATTAGGCGTATTGGCCCTGCGATTACGGTCGAGGGCGGGTGCGAGGCAGTGAAAACTCGCTGCCGATTGCGTGCTCTCTATCCCGATTTCCATTCCAATTTCGGCTCATAATAACGGGGAAACCAGCCTGGCCGCGCCTTCCGCCACGCGAGAGTGCCATCTGCGCTTGCGCCACGCTTGCAGATCGATCTCTTTGGTTTGTGCCAAATCAATGAAAAATGAACGTTCCAGAGCGCGTGACGTATACTCATCGCCGATGAGGGCATGCACTTCGAAGTTGAGTCGAAAACTTCTCAGATCCATGTTTGCGCTTCCCACCAGGGCAATGCATCCATCCACGACCATCATTTTCGCGTGAATCATGCCGGGGGAGTATTCATGGATGTGAACGCCCGCCTCTATCAATTCTTCGTAATAGCTCCTGCCGGCATGGAGCGTGAGCGAATGATTGCTGCGCGATGGCACGATGATCCGCACTTCCACTCCTTGCAAAGCGGCCATTTGCAGCGCAACGATGAGCGCTCGATCGGGAACGAAGTAGGGTGTCGTGATGTAGACTCGTTCTTTGGCTCCGGCAATCGCACCAAAAAACACGCGATGGATGGCCTCACTATCCGTATCGGGACCGCTGGTGAGAATCGACGCATGGGCTTCTCCGACCGCTTCGTTGGACGCGGGGAAGAGCGATTCGCGCTCGGGTCGCTCTTGGGTCGAAAAGGCCCAATCTCTTAGAAACACGCTCTGCAGCGAGGCTGCCGCGGGACCTTGGATCCGAATATGAGTGTCGCGCCACGCCCCTACCGACTCCATTTTTCCCAGGTATTCATCGCCGATATTGATTCCTCCGGTGAACGCAATTGTGGCATCGACCACCACGATTTTCCTGTGATTTCGCAGGGATACCGGTTGCATGAGCATCGAGGATACGGGAAAGAAAAAGGCTACTTGCACCCCTTGCATTCGGAGCTGTTTGATCCATCCCCGCGGCAGCGCAAAACATCCCCAGCCATCGCATAACAATCGGACGTCAACGCCACGATTCGCCGCGGCGATGAGTTTATCCAAGAACCATCGCCCCGTTTTATCCGGCCGAATCAAGTAATATTGTGCGTGAACATGACGTTCTGCTGCATCGATCGCCTCACCAATGGCAGCGTAGGCGGCCGCTCCGCCCTCCAATACGTCCACTCGATTGCCTTCGGTCGTTCGAGATCGCGATAGCACCTCTCCCACGCGAAACAGTCCTGCACTCTGTCCTGCAAGCGGAACGGGCAACGGCCTCACATCCGAAAGCGTCGCACGAAAACCGATCAGGTTGCCGCGAAGGGCTTCATCGGCCGAGCGCTTTCGTTTCGCGGACCATCTCACCCTCGATCGGCCAAATAACAAGAACAACAACGCTCCAAAGCCGGGCAAAAATAGCAACGTCAGGATCCAGGCTATCGTCGAGCCTGGGTCTTTTCTACGAATCAAAACCCAGGGAATGAGCGCAAATCCCAGTATCTCCACCGCAATGGTGGAATACGTCAGGATATCAGGAAGCCACTCGTCCCACCCTTCTGAAGGCACGCTTCAAGCCTAGCCTGAATTGTCCATTCTGTCTCGGAACACGGTGTGGGTCAGAACATGGGCACCATGGTGCGAACGGTCACGTTCGGTCCTGAAAACGGCGGCACCGAAGCACCACGAAACGTGGCGGCGATGCATCCACCCACGGGAGTCCCAGCGAAAGGCGGACCGCTGACGGTGGCGACGGTAACGCGACCGGAAGGAGCGAAGGTAATGGAAACCGAAGCATTTCCTTTGGGTCCCTCCGGCTGTTTACAGCTTTGCGCCGCGGATTTTAGGGCGGCTATCGAGGCGGAAGCGGCTGCTCTGTCAAAAGGCGCCCCGCCACCTTCCCCTGGAGGCGGCGGCGTTGGAACCGCGGCGGGAGTCGATGGCTTCGTCGTGGCCGCCGCTGTCGGCGTGGACGTGGGCGCGGGTGTTGCCGCTGCAACCTCCGTTTTGGTAGGTGCTGGTGTTGCTGCTGCCGAGTCTGCTTTCGTGACTGCGGCGGGAGCCATGGCATGGGAGTCTCGCTCGGGTTCTGACGCTCCAGAGGGCGGCAAGGCAGCAGCTACGGGTTCCGGTTCGGAACTTGGCGGAACTGCGGCCGAAGTCGCGGGAGAGTCCGGCTCTGCCTTCACGACCGCGGGATCATCCGACGGTTTCTCTGACGGTTCGGGCAACGCCGGCACTTGTGTCTCGAGGGGCGGCGAGGCCGATGTCGAAAGCGAAGCCTGTTCCGAAGATGTTGTTCTACCAAAGGCGAAATAGGCGCCACCGGTCGCGAGAAGCACAGCGGCTGCTACCGCCACCCACCATCCGCGTCCCGAAGAAGCAGGTGAAGAAGCTGGTTTTATATCATCGGAAGAAGCCGTGGCTTGCGGTACCGCGATGGCTGGCGTTGGAGAAAGCAGCGGAGCGGCGGGAGGTTCTGAAGGTGGCAACTCGTCGGTCATGGTGCTCGCGGGCACGGCCACAGGCGCGAACAGGTCGACGGGAGAATCCAAAGAAAGGCTTTCGGAGCGAAATAATGCGGCGCCAATATCGACGCGTCCGGAACTGGGACGATCGAGATTTTTGGGTTTGGGAGGTGGAGGCTTGATTTTCGGCGCGGGCGGAGCAGGAGGAGCCAAACGGTTCGGCGCCGGCGGTACACTTTCGATCGGCTCGAGGTGGATATCCTCCGAATCGGGCGACGCGGCGGAATCGTCCTCGTCCACGGGTACTTCGACATCCTCTTCGTCTTGGGGCACGGCAAACACGGAACCAAGTTCCATCGACACACGAGAAGTCCGTGGTTTGGAGGAAGGCGGACTGAGTTTTTCGCGTATTGCTTGGCTTTTCGTCCATTCGGTGGTCGGCTCACCATCGAGGTCCGCAGGTTTCGAAGGCCTCGATGGTTTTTCCTTGGGCTCCGTTGGCAGCGGCGTTTTCGCGGCACTGCTTTTTCCTGGCGCCGGTTTGACGGTCGAATCCGAATCGATTTGACGTTCGGCCTTGTCGCCCCCTTCGTTGTGCCCCGCCGCATCGCCTATTTTTTCGCTGAATTCAGATATCGCGCTCGCCGTCGGACGCAAGGTCGCGTGTTTCCCTCCCGGTGCGCCAGAGGCTCTCGTAGCTTGTGTGCCGTCGTTCGGTTCTCCCCCGCCCTCCTGCTGCCTGCCGTCCACCGTAATCGTTCCCCCGCACTCCCGGCATCGGAACCGAACGGTTTTGTTCGCCACAAGGTCTTCTGATACAAAAAATCGAGCAGAACATTCGGGACACTTCGTGTTGATCATCGCCCAGCCAACCCTCTTGCCCCCCAGGTCGAAGTCTTGGGTGGCATAGCATCGGATAATACCAAAATGGACTCACGATTCACGGCGAACGCACCACCATACGACAGCGTCGCACATCTCGCATCCTGGAGCCAGAGGCAACCGACGCGACAAGTCGAAGATTTTTCGTCTCATGGCAATAGCAATCGCTCATCGGTGGGTAAAGACCGCCAGTGGTGATAGATTAGGTTTGGAATGGAAGCAATCTCCGATAACCCAGCTAGACCGAGCGGCGCGCTGCCAGCCACTTCCCCGTTAGGCTCCGATGCGCTCTATCCAGGTCAGAAGCTTGGACGCTACACTTTGCTCGTCCCGGTGGCACAAGGCGGGATGGCACGCGTTTGGGCCGCGCGTCAATCCGGTCAACGAGGATTTCAAAAGATCGTCGCCATTAAAACGATCATGCCCGCACTCGCCGCTGACCCCGAATTCGAACGTATGTTTCTTGACGAGGCTCGCATTGCAGCCGCCGTTCATCATCCCAACGTTTGCGAGATTCACGACCTGGGTGAAGTGGGTGATGTCCTATTTCTCGCCATGGAATGGGTCGATGGCATATCGCTTCTCACACTGTTGAAAGCACGACCGCGAACTCCTTTGGAGGATCCCGTCGCGGTACGTATCGTTGCGGATGCCTGCGCGGGGCTACATGCCGCGCACGAGCTTCGCGACGACAATGGCTATCCTCTCAATGTGGTACATCGCGATGTATCTCCTCACAACATTTTGCTGAGCATCAACGGCCAAGTCAAAGTAGCGGACTTTGGAGTGGCCAAAGCGATGGGACTCGAACACGCGCCAACAGTTGCCGGGCAACTCAAAGGAAAAGTCGCGTACATGTCGCCGGAGCAAGCGGTGGGAGATACCACTGTAGACCGTCGCTCCGATATTTTTTCGATGGGTGCGGTGCTGTACGAAGCCCTGACGGGATATCGTGCCTGGGCGGGAGCCAACGATGTCGCGCGACTGCAGAATTTGTTGGCAGGTAACATCATTCCGCCCAAACAAGTGCGTCCCGATATCCCTCAAGACCTCGAAAACATTCTCGCCTACTCGCTCGCGATCGATCCTGCTCGCCGCTACCAAACCGCCGAGCAGATGAGAATGGCCCTCGAAAAGTATCTCGTCTCCCGAAGCATGATGGTTTCCGCAAGCAATGTGGCCAACTCCGTTCGCATGCTTTGTGGTCGCGAAATCGAAATTCGTCAGGCGCAAATTCGACAAGCCGCCGCCGCAATCCCAGACGAAACCATGGGAATGCCCGGGGCTTCCGTCGAGCCCTATTCCGTGCAGTATCGCTCCCGCGGTATGCGACGTTCCACCGCTACGGCCATCACCTTCGTGGCGGGGGGCATCACCATCGCGGGTATCATGGGTATCGTCGCCGTCAGCTCCTTGCCATCCGCTCCCGCGGCCACGCCACCAACCGTGGCTTCGAATCCACCCACGCAAACGGCGTCTTTGGCACCACCTCCCCCCCAAAATCCCAATATCATCGTCGTCAGACCATCGCCTTCCGATGCGGAAATCGAGGTCAATCACGTCATTCTCGGCAAAGGTGTCCGAAGCTTCGATCGTCCTGAACCAGGTCAAACCCATACCGTTGTCGTACGAGCCCCTGGTTTCGAGACCGCCACCCTCACCATCAATCATGATGCCACGGAATCCGAATGGAGTGTCGAGTTGACGCCATCGCCGGATGCCGCCGCTTCCGCGGTTTCTCCCCCCGCGACGGCAACACCAACGGCTCCACCCACGACTGTCGTCGCCCCCCAACCACCTCCTGCTGCGACGCCAACGACACCCGTTGTCAAACCAACGCCCAAGACTGGCAAAACACCTGCAATCCCCGATAACCCTTTTTGATTCATGCCATGAATTCAACCATCTTTCGTCATCTTTTTTTCGCTCTCACCCTGCTGGTTTTCATCGCTTCGCCCATGGCTCAAGCGGATGATGCCGCAGAGGCTCGTCAGCAATACAATGAAGGGAAAAAGGCGCTTGACGAGGGACGATTCCGCGAAGCGGCCTTGCACTTCGAAGCTACCACCCGACTGCGGAAGCATGGCGCTGGCCCCTACGCTGCCGCCATGGCGTGGGAAAAAGCCGAGCAACCGGCTCGTGCGGCGGATAACTTCTCCCTCGCCCTCGAACTGCCCGGACTCGATGCCAAGTCCAAAAAAGAAGCACAAAAACATCTCGATGCGCTCCGGCAATCCCTGGGAGCCGTGGCTGTCACCGGCCCTGAAGACCTCGTCGTTCACCTCGAAGACTCCACTGAATTATCACCACCAGCTCGTTTGCATGGAACTCCAGGCTCTCATGTCCTTATCGTGGTTCGAGGCGATATCACCGAAAAACGAGAGGTGGAGCTTACCGCAGGCGAAGTCGTCGACCTCGATGTCACCGAACCGCTGCCAGAACCAGAACCCGAGCCAGCAGCTCCTCCACCTCCTCCTCCGCTCATCGATGAACCCGAACCAGAACCCGTCGTCCATGTCGACCCTTCCTCACCTAAGACACGGAAAATTATAGGTTATTCGGCGGTCGGCGCAGGCGTCGTATCCGCCGGTGTCGCCGTGGCCCTTGGCTTCAAAACCCTCTCCGCTCGCGACACGTTCGAGGAACAACGCACCCAGCAATCCTACGATGACGCCAAACAACTTCGCTTATGGACCAATGTTGCGTGGGCAGGCGCCGTCGTCCTCGGAGGCGTCGGCACGACGCTGCTGCTATGGCCGGAAGATAAGCCAAGAAAAACAACGGAGGATTCCTCTTTCTCTCTGTCCGCCACACCCACCGGTGTCCAACTACGAGGTTCATTCTGATGCTCACGAACCGTTCTTCCCGTCTGTGGCTCGCTTTCATCATGACCAGTGCCGTGCTGGCGACTTCCTCGTGTTTCGTGTCCCTCGACGAATCCCTCATCCAACAAGGCCCTGCTTCCGACGCGAGTCTCGATGTAGAGACGGGTGCCGGAGATGCAAAATCCGAAGCGGATACCAATAATCCGGATACGGATAATGATGTCATCATCACACCCGATGCCGATGCGGATGCCGAACCCGATTCGCCCGAGGATGTCATTGACGAAGCCGATGTTTCCCCCGAAGCCGATGCCCCCGTGGATGTCACCGAGGCCTCCGATGTGGAGACGGATGGCGATAATGATGCTGCCGAAGGGGGTGACCCCTTCGATGGTGCGTTGCGCGAGTGTTACGACGATACTTGGTGCCCTCCGGTGGGATGCAAAAAACGCAAATGCTCGCAGGGCGTTTGTACCATCGCCAGCGAGATGAAAGAGGACATCACCTCGTTCGAGCTTCCTGGAAACCTGGCATGCAACCAGGCTACCAATCGAGTCTGTGTGGTCGGCGTCCGCAACTATCTGGCAGCACTTACCGCGGACGGTTTCGTGATCTTCAATACGCGCAACCCGGGCGCCGTACGACTCGAAACCGTTCCCAACAATATTGGCGCTGGTTATTCCTACCTCATCCGAAGTGGTGAACGCCTCTGGGCTGTCAAAAATAGCGCCATGGACACCACCGAGATTGCCTGGCTCGATCTACCCCTCGATGGTAGGAGCCCCGTGTCTCCACCGTCGAAAGCCACCGTACGTGTGCCCTACTTGTCTTCTCGACTCGCGGCCCCCAATGATGCCATCTACCTGTATCATTATTCTAGCGGAGGAAACACCGCCCGCTATGCCCCAGGGCTTCCCACGAACCTGCCATCGTATTTCGCCAACGATGCCCAAGAAACAGGTGCCGCAGCCTCCTCCGGCCCTCGCTTGCTGCTGTTCTCGGTGGTAGTCGATTACAACCCGTCCCCGATCATTACCTACCAATTCAGCCTTCAATCCGATCCCGCGTCGCCTCAATCCGCCAACAGCGGCACCTACGAGTTGCCCGCCATGATCAATTCCTTCATCTCTTCAGGCTACTTCGCATCGAGCCGCTCCGGTGCCGTGGCCTGGGTGTTGGCGCGACGCGATGAGGCGAACGATTGGAAAGACCTTCGAGCTTATTGGCTCGTGGCGAATCAAACCGCACCCCTTGACCACGTATCGACCATCCTCGAAACCTACACCACGCAACCGACCGTAACCCAAGGACAAGTCGCTTTCATCAACGACGACACGATCGCCATCACCGTCATGTCAGGCACCTCTGCTCCTTCGCCTATGCTCGACATCGTCCAGCGAAAGACCGGAAACCCCAGCCTGTTGAAGCGCATCCCTCTATCGCCCATCGCTCCGGGCAATTTCAATGTCGCCGGCGACGCTGGTTATGCTTATGTCGTCACGGGAACGACAGTGCGCATGTTCGCTCCCTCCTGCAAGCCTTGACGATTCGTCCCTATCGCAATTCAGCCACTTGATGACCAAATAGCCGCTCGAGGGAGGTGAACAAGCGTTCGTCCGGCTCCACCGTCATGTGGGTGGGCAGCGACAAATGCACTTCTCCCGTCGCCAATCGAAGCACCATCATCACGGGGCATTTTCCTGGAGATTGTTTCAACACATCGCCTAGACCACGGATCATTTCCTCCGTGGTTTGGCTTTCTGGTAAACGCAATTCGATGCCTCGAGCCTCTTCACGGATGACTTTGGAAAGAAACTCGACGGAATCCAACAAAAGCATGGGAAATTGCGGGGTTGTCTCTGGCTCCTCGCTCGAGGAACTCTCCGGAAACCGAAGCTTCCCCGTCACCACCACCGGCTCTGCCGATGTCAAAATGGGCGCATGCTTGTCAATCTGACTCTCTCGTACTTTTGCCGTTACCTTTCCGGTCTTATCCTCCAGATCGAAAAGGGCGCTTTTCCCCCCTCCCCCCTTGAAAATCTTCTCGCGATAGCTTTCCACCATGCCAACCAACCGAACTTCCGCCCACGGGTCCCTGTTCACGAGCGATTCGACGGCCACCGCTCCGAGTTTTTCAAAGCTCCGTCCATACCGATCGAGCGGATGGCTCGACAAATAAAACCCGAGGGACTGCTTTTCCCGAATGCAGGACTCGCGCAAATCCCACGAAGGAATATCCGGGTATTCAGCCACCGATGAGGTTGTACTACCGACTGCCGCATCAAATAACCCGAATAACGTCGTCTGCCCTCGCTCCCTATCCTTGCTCGCGCTTCGTCCACGTTCCATGGCCACATCGATCGATGCCAGCGCTTGGGCTCTGGAAACGCCCGAGGGTTTCAAGGTGCTGTCAAAGGCGCCGCTTTGCACCAACGATTCGAGCACGCCACGATTGAGTTTTCGCACGTCCACACGAGAACAGAAATCAAAAATATCTTTGAAATCTCCATTCTTACGAACCTCGAACACTCCTTCCAGCGCCGCGTCTCCCACGCCACGCACCGCCCCAAGGCCAAATCGAATCATCGGTTGCAGCGGGTCCTTCAATCTCCCCTGCCCCGTCGGTCGATAGCTACCATCGGGTGACCCATACACCACTTTGAAGTCCGTATCCGAACCGTTGATGTCCGGCGGCAAAATCTGTACGCCCATCGCTCGCCCCTCATCGATGATGCGCACGACCTTCTCCGTCTTCTCCCGGTCTGCCGTCATCAAGGCACACAAAAACTCCGCGGGATAGTGTGCTTTCAAGTAGGCCGTCTGATAGGTCAGAAGTGCGTAACCCGCCGAATGACTCCGGTTGAAGCCATATTTGGCAAACTGCGCCACAAGCTCGAAGATCTCTTTCGCTTTATGTTCGTCGACCCCATTGTCACGCGCTCCTTGAAGAAATAGATCCGTCTGCTTGTCCATTTCCTCCTTCTTTTTTTTCCCCATCGCGCGACGGAGCAAGTCGGCTCCTCCAAGGGAATAATTCGCCAATTTCTGCGCGATTTGCATGACTTGCTCTTGGTAGACGATCACGCCGTAGGTGGGCTGCAGCAAGCCATCGATCAGCGGATGCATTTTTTTGATCAGTTGTCGTCCGTGTTTACAGGCAACGAACTGGTCCACCATCCCGCTTTCCAAAGGTCCGGGGCGATACAACGCCACCGCCGCGATGATGTCTTCAAAACAGTCCGGGCGCAGTTTTTTGAATAGGTTTTGCATGCCCGAAGACTCGAGCTGAAACACGCCAATCGTTTCCCCCAATTGCAACAACGCAAACGTTTCCCCATCATCCATGGGGATCTGGTTGATGTCCAGAGGCTCTTTTCCTTGGCGATCCGGACGCATGTTCACACGGCGCACCGTTTCGTCGATCACGGTCAGTGTGCGCAAACCCAAAAAGTCGAACTTGACCAGCCCTGCCTGCTCGACATCGGACATATTGTACTGCGTGATGAGCGTGTCGCCTTGACGAAAAGCCGGAACGGTATCCCATAAAGGTCCATTGGAAATGACGACCCCTGCGGCATGCATGCCGATGTGTCGTGTCAAACCTTCGAGTCTTTGCGCTTGCTCCAACACTTCGCGCTCGATTCCCCCGAGTTCCCAAATCGCTTTGAGTTTGGGCTCGATCTCGAGAGCCTGCGGTATCGTCGCGGTTTTCCCCTGCCCCAAGTCCGGCACCAGACTCGCCAATTTCTGCGTATCTTGAGCCGATACGCCCAGCGATCGGCCTACATCTTTGATCACACTTCGCGCTTTGAGTTCATGAAATGCCGCGATCTGACCCACGGAATCCGCACCATATTTTTGTGTCACATACCGAATGACTTCGTCTCGTCGGTCCATGCAGAAGTCGATATCGAAATCCGGCATCGATACGCGCTCTGGATTCAAAAATCGCTCGAACAGAAGGTTGTAAGGCATCGGGTCCAAGTCCGTGATGCGCATCGCATACGCCACCAGCGACCCTGCTCCCGAGCCTCGTCCGGGCCCCACCGGGATCTTCTTTTGCTTCGCAAAGCGGATGAAGTCCCAGACGATCAAAAAATACCCCGGAAATTGCATCTCGACGATCACCGAGATCTCCCGCTCGAGACGCTGACGGTAGGCGGATTCATCGACGGGTTTGCCGATACGACGGTATTCATCGAAGCGTTGTTGGAGCCCATCCATCGCCACTTTGATGAAATAGGTCGTGGTATCTTGCCCTTCGGGAAGATCGAACGTGGGCAGGGTGGACTTGCCCAACACCAATTTCCAAGACCCGCACATCTCCGCTACCGCAAGGGTTTGCTGAAGAGCTTGTGGCCATTGCGAGAAGCGTGCAGCCATCTGCTCGGGAGATTTCAGGTACATCTCCTTCGACCCATGATGCAGCACCTTGGCTTCGCTATAGCGTGTCCCAGTGTGAATGCAGTTCAACATCAACTGCGCTTCCGCATCCTGCGCGTGAGCGTAATGCACATCGTTGGTTGCGACGATCGGCAGGCCCATCCTGGCCGCAGCTTCGGCCAAAATCCCGTTGAGCACGGGTTGCTCGGGAAAACCATGGTGTTGAAGTTCCACGAAAAGATGACCGGGGTCTGCAATGTCGCGAAGCTCCGCAAGCGCCGGATCCGCTGCCTCCGGGCCGTGGTGCAACACCGATTGGGCCACCCGTCCCCCCAAACATCCCGTCAATATCACGACATCCGAGGCATTGGCCGCAATCGTCTCGATCGCCACGCTCGGTCCCACATCGCTGGCGGGCTGCACATGACCCAACGACACGATACGAACCAGGTTGTGGTATCCCTTTTCCGATGCCGCTAGCAGCACCAAATGGTCCACGGGTGCTCGCTCCGCGGCCGCCCCCCAGGCGCCCGTGTCCCGCTTCACATTGACCTCACAGCCAAGAATCGGTTGCACGCCCTCGGCCAAACAAGCCTTATAAAACCCAATCGCCCCAAACATATTGGCGTGATCCGTAATCGCCACCGCCTTCATCCCGTGGCGTCGCACCAACCCCACCAGATCCACCCGCTCTTCCAACGGCTTGTCCATCTCCGCCTTGAGGCGAATTGCACCGTCAAGCAACGAGTACTGCGTGTGGACGTGCAAATGTACGAAGTCGGCCATCCCTTCGACCTAGCCACAGTCGGCCGAAGAGTAAACGGCATCTGGACCCTATCTTGCGAATCGTGACAAATCCTAACCTGCGCCTCTATATGCTACTTTTCCCTACCCACACCATCAACGCCTTGTTTTTGCGAAACTCGCAAAAGAAATTCGATCTATTGGACATTCCCCAGGTTGCTCATGCTATGCATGAGCCTTGCCTCAATGGCTTGTCCTGCTATCACGATTACATCCGCGAGTTCGCTACTCGCCAACCCTTCACCAACCCTCTAGGAGGCTAGGTAGAATGCTTCATACTCGTCGATCCACCTTGCTATTTTCCGCTTTGGCTATTGGTCTTCTCGCCTTCGCAGGCGCTTGCGGCGGCGACGACGGCGGCGACGACGGCGGCGGCAACAACGTTACCCCCGATCCTCCTTGCGAAGACTGTGCTGTGCCTCCGGAACGACCGTCAGCGGGAGTACCGGGAGACGGGGATGGCACGGTTTTGGCCATGAACAAGCTATTTCTTGGTAACACGGACCGCAGCGGTGTCGCGAGCAATACCGCTTGGAAGCAATTCGGCTTCGATATCGATGGCTATAAGTCGACCAAAACATCGTCCAATCATTGCAAGGTGTATGGGAAAGCCAATCCATCCAACGTCAAGACTGACGGCGTCAATGGCATCGATAATTCTTTCGGAGCCAACATCATCCCTGTCATCACAGTCGCGAGTGCCGATGCAGCCCAGAAGATCGAACAAGCGCTCAAAAATGGGTCTTTCACGCTCATCCTCGAGGTCAAAGCCATTGGTGGTGGAAAAGACTATGTGAATCTGCCGGCGGCTCTGTACGCGGGCGCGAGCATGGTCGACGATGCTGGTGACCCGATGACTCCCAATTGGGATGGCAACGATGAATGGCCGGTGTACTGCGAATTGATGCAAGATTGCAAAGCGTCTGGGACGACACAATTTCCCGATGCGAAGTCGACCGTTACGTTTCCTTCGAGCTATATGACGGGAGGAACGTGGGTTTCGGGCGATAGAGGCACGGTAAAACTCTCGCTATCGCTCCAAGGCTACGCGCTTGACCTGGAGATCAACAAGGCGGTCATCACGGCAGATATGTCAGGCAATCCGCCGACTTCCGCAACCAATGGCGTCATCGCCGGCGTGCTCGAAGCCCAAAAACTGGTCGATTCGATCGCGAAGGTGGGCGGCAGCATCAGCACGAGTCTGTGTGGTGACACTCCCGCGTTCCAAAGCGTCAGGCAAGGCATCCTCGAAGCCGCGGACATCATGAAGGATGGCACCCAGGATCCTTCCGCGGTTTGCGATGGCATCTCGGTCGGGCTTGGATTCGAGATGAAAGCTGTCAAGCTGGGAAAAGTGCTGGACAAGCGACCTGAGGGGGGCAATCCTTGCGACGGCTCCTGAGCCAAAGCTAGCCTGATTGCGCACAAAACCCTTTTCTGCTCCATAAAGTAGAGCTACATAGTTTTTTCAATGAACATAGCCGGGGGGCAACCCGTCCAACCCGGCGCGTTCGCTCGCCATTAGCCACGAACGCGATATGCCGTCTTGAAGGCAACGTCGAAGGAGGAAAGACATCATGGGTCGTAAGCTCGCTGCTTCGCTTATTGCAGTCCTTTTCATGGGCTGCACCATCCACGCTCAAACTGGCTCCCCGCAAGAACCCGCGCAACCCGCGCCGCCCCCGCCGCCTCCGCCGCCGGCCGCCACCGAAAATCCAGCGGAACCGGCTCCCGCCCCCGCTACCCCCACAACCAGTGGCGTCAAGCAAGAGGGCGGAAAACTCAAGATGCCCGGTGCGATCGTCTTCGAGTTCAGTAAAGCAACCCTGCTTCCGGAATCCGAGCCCGTGCTCGAACAGCTCAAGCTATTCCTCGAGCAAAAAACGCAAATCACCCTCGTTCGCATCGAAGGTCATACGGACAACGTCGGCCAGCCCGCTGCCAATCTCAAACTCTCCGGTGAACGAGCCCTCGCCGTCCGAACCTGGCTCGTCAACAAAGGCATCGACGGCAAACGCCTCATCGCCGTCGGCTTCGGTGACCTGAAGCCCGTCGCGGACAACAAAACCGACGAAGGCCGCGCACAAAACCGACGCACCGAATTCATCGTCGTGGAAGTTGGCAACAAGCCCTGGCTCGGTGCCGATACCACCGCCGGCGGAACGGTCTTCGGCGAGAATCCCCGCTGATCCCTTTCCGTTTTCATCTCCCAAATCACTGGGTCCCTCTTGGCAATCTTGCTAACGTGGCGAGATGACCAGATGGATTGTCCCTTCCCTATTCCTTACCCTATTCATCGGTTGCACCCACGATTCAGCCAAGGATAAGTCCACCTCTGAAGGCGGGGACTCCCAGCCCATCACCGAAACCGAAGCTGCAAACCTTTATTCGATCCGATGCGCCTCATGCCACGGAGCAGAGGGAAAAGGCGATAGCCCCCTGGGAAGAACCCTTCACCTTTCGGACTTATCCACTCGCGAATGGCAAGAAAAAACATCCGACAAGGATATCGAAAAAGTCATTGTCCAAGGACGTGGACAGATGCCAGCGTTCAAGCTCTCGGAACCGGAACGCAAAGCTCTCGTGAAAACAATCCGTTCCTTCCGTTGATACGATGTCTCTTTCGGACCGTTTTCCTCGCTTTCGACGCCTTGCGCCGCTGATTCTCATCCTTGCGGCCGTGGTTGTGTATTTCGAATTCGTTTCTCCTCATGGCACCGAGGAGCATACTCTCGTTTTTCAATTCGAGGACTCGCCGGATCAGGTCACGCAGATCGACACGGCGTGGTCGGAACTCGACTCGCGGGAAAGCGAGGTAGTCGGTGGTGCTTCCTTATATTTCAAGCTCGGACAGGCACCCCGGCAAGTAGTCACCAAAATTCACGCCCCTCGCGGGACCTACTGGCTCGATATCACGGTAACTCGCGGTTCCGATCGATCCGCCTTGCGACAGCGCGTATCCCTGCAAGGAAATGCCAAAATATTCATCCCTGCCACCAAGCCATGAAGGCCAAGGTCCCTTTGGCGCAGGGCTGGACAATCCCCCATCCGATAGGTCCTGCCTGAAAACCGAAGGGTCGATAGCACGAACCCCTCTGCGAGACGAAAAGCGCGAGTCACCGCTCTAGCTGTCGCTCGGCCTGGATGGGCCCCCAAACGCGTCAATCCACGTCTTTGCAGCAGCGAAAGCCGGTTTCATCACCGTGGTAGTATTCGTCGTGGGCTGTTTGTGCCGCTCGGCAGTGATTGCGGGAAGGCTGCCAATAGGCACCTTTCATCGCGGGGCGAGCGGGGCTGGTGCCGTCGATGGTGGTCCACTCTTCCAGGTTGCCAGAAAGGTGGTGGACTCCAAAAGGACTGGTACAACCGGGGTGGCCGTCGGGGCCCTCCCGCAGGTCACTCAAGCGGCCATTGGAGCGATAGATATCGATACGGTCGGCGTTGCAGGCCTCGGCATCCCGCACGAAGCCGTAGGGATACGGACGCATTTCCTCGCCTTCGCATGCGAAATTCCACTCGGATTCCTGGCAGACCCGTTTGCCCAAGCTCTCGCAAATTCGTTTGGCGTCCGTCCAGGACTGATCGGCCGCGGGTAAGGACTCACCGGGGGGGATGTATTCATCGCGGTCGATGCAAAACCGCATGGATTGACGTTCACGCAAGCATTTGGCGGGGCGTGCGTATTCGGCGCAGCGGAAGTAGGCGTAGCGCCCTTCCGTTTCCAACCAACGAACGCATTTATGCTCCACCTCCGGGCAGTATTGGCCGGAAACGAGAACCATTTCTTTGGGGCAAGCCGAATCTTGTTGTTTGGCACTGGCCGTACGCCCGGCAGCGGCGGCCATCGCATCGGAAAGCGAGGGAGAAGTGAGGACGTTACCGATCACCTGCGGGCCGAGGGCAGCGAGCATCAACGGCACGGCGGTCGTTGTCTCACGGGGTGCTACACCCAACGCGGCTGGTGCGTCATGCGACAAAGCCGGGCTACGATCGTCAACACATCCTGCGAGTACGGAAGCACAGAGCAGGAAGATGGAATGGCGCTGCTTCATGGGCTTTCTGCCGAGATTAGGCCGAAATGTCAGGGATTTGCCACGGCGTCAAGCAACAACGGCTCATTTTTTGAAAATAATTTGTATATATTTGAATTTAGGGTGTTTTTTAGCCACCTGGGAGCAAGGGGGGGGCGTCGAATCAGGCGGGGTTTGCGGCCGGTGCCTTGCGTGAAAGCCCCAAGCGAACCTCCACTTCATCGCATAGTCGCTCGAAATCGGCCCTGCCACGCCCGCCCGCGGGTTCATAATCATAAATGGTCTGACGGTGGCTCGGGCTGGCCTTGTGATGGGTATTGATGCGAATCCCATGCTCGAAAACCTGGTTTCCAAAGGTTTTCCGAAGCATCGCCTCGACTTCGTCGGTGATGCGCTCCCGACGGTCGATCATGGTCAAGACGTAGCCGAGAATGGGGACATCGATGCCGATTTGCTGTTGTACGGAACCGAGGGTATCTCGGAGCAATTTCAGTCCCAGCATGGGCAAGTATTCACAGGAGACGGGGACCAACAGATGGGTCGATGCCACGATGGCGTTGAGGGTGAGCAAGCCGAGGTACGGGGCGGTATCGAGTAAAACCAGGTCATAATCGGCGATGGCGACGGAGCGGAAGGCGCGCGCGAGCACGTGTTCCCTGCCGAGAGCGGAAGCCAGGTGCAAGTCGACGATGGCCATTCGTTCGCCGGCGGGAGCCAAGTCCAGGCCATCGTAGGCGGTTGGAATGATGGCTTCTGACAAGGGGCGCCCTTCGAGCAAACACTTGGCGACATTCCCGTCCGGTTCCCCCTCGGAGCGTCCAAGGATCGCGCTTGCGGATCCTTGAATATCGAGATCGATAAGCAAAACACGACGGCCTCTTCGGACCATGCCCGCGGCGAGATTGACAGCAATCGTGGTCTTGCCCACGCCTCCCTTCTGGTTCGCAATGGCGATGATGGGTTGCTGCAAGCGACTGGACATGACACCTCCCTTATTGAAGTGGTCGTTAGCGCATCAGACACGGGGCAGAAGGTCAAGGATCAAGTCGGGGGCAACGCAAGGCCCCTGGTCTCGAAGATTATTTCGAGCGTCGAAATGGAGGCGCCACGACTCTTCAAACCCAAATATTTACTAATTATTTCAACAGGTTGCTACGATTAGGGGAGCCTTGTTTCGGGCTGGGTGGGAGGACTTTCGAAACCGATGCTTTTCATTCACCGTTGACAGAAAGAAAAAGTCCATGGATCGCCATCATCGACGGTTCCGACCCCTGGTCAGGGGTGTGGGGATCAGCCCGCAGCGAGCGGTAAGGTAGCCACAATTTCCCAAAGGGACGGACGTCGAAACTGACGTAACCAATTGAATTTACGTTGATCACAGAAAAGGTGGCGGGGTTGGCATCCTAGGCGCATCGTTTTTTTCTTGAAGGCCGTATATCTCGTCGCTAAGAGTTGGCCCATATCAGAGATAGGTAGTATCTTATCCTACATATACGGAACTTGCTTTTGCTTTTTCGAGATACGACCGGATGTTCCGGTTCGACCGTGTGGTGAGACCAATGACGAAGGTCGCTGAAGCAGGCGACATGGAGGAACGATGAAGCTGGCCCCATGGTTCATGGCAGCGCTCGCCCCCTTCGCGGTGATTGGATTCGGCAATTCGATGATTGCCCACCTGGCAGTGATGATGCTCACGCTAGGCATCTTTTTCGGCACGTTATCCCTCGGCAAGTCGCGTGTCAGCCAAAACGCTCAACGGTCGGGAGATCCCACCTGATCGTCGGGAGCCTCACTTTTTATCCTTTTTTCAAACCGAAGAATTGTCTACGTGTGACAGACCTACCGGGGTAGGGTTTGTGGCATGGTGGAAAACGCGGGTCAGTTCAAGCGAATCGAAGAGTTCGATCTGTTCGACGTGGAAACCGTCAAGCTGATCCTTCGCGGCGAGTCGGTGGTGGACTGGCATCGCTTGAATTTGGCGACGGAGCAGCGGGCGGTCGAATTGCTCGAGGCCATGGAGTATCACCCTGCGGAGCCGGCTGATCGGGCGCGTCTGGATAAGGTCAAGTATGAGGCCATCAGTTTTTTGCGAAGGCATTTCGATTTTCCGATCCCCAAACCGGTCGAGCGTGCCTCCGTCGAGGAGTTGATGCTCATTGCGTCGGGCAAAGGGCATCGGCAGCTATGTGCGTGTACGATTCTCAAGGCCATGCACATCGTCCATCACGTGGAGTGTCGGGAGCTTGCGTTTTCGCTTCCGATGTCGATGCAAGACGTGTTCAAGCTGGTGGAAGAGAAGGTATATCGAGTGATTGGGGACATGCTGGCGGCGGGTTTTCCGATCACGGAATTCATTGGGGGGCGAAAAAACAAGGATTCACTCTATACGAAGCTTCTTTCCAAGACGGAAACAACGGCTGCAAACGTCTACGACCGCATTCGATTTCGGATTGTGACGCGCAGTGCCGACGATATTTTGCCGACTTTGTTGTACTTATCGAAGCGGGTGTTCCCGTTCAATCAGGTGATTCCGGGGCAGAGTTTGAATACGATGTTCCCGCTCAAGAGCTATTTATCCCAGCTCGAGTCGGTTCGTGGTTTTGTGCCCCTGCTTCAGCTTGGGATTGGCGACGATCTCACGCAATCCGGCAATACATTTAGCGGCAAAGCGTTTCGTGCCGTTCATTTCGTGGCGGATGTGCCCGTGCGGCTTCCGCGCGAGCATCTGGACAACGCGCCTCACGCTTGGGCCTTGGGGCCAGTCGTTTCGGTGCTCAGCGAGTTTCAAGTCGTGGATACGGATACGGAAGTGACCAACGAGCTGGGCGATGGCAGCCATTCCGCTTACAAAAGCCGTCAAAAGCAGGCTGTGATGCGCAGGCTCAAGCTGGGAACCCAGGGTAGTTCCCGAAAAAGCGATACGCCTCCCCGTTCACGAAGGCGAGGTTGACCGCTTCCGACGTGTTCATCCCTATCGGTGGCTCGGAGCGTCCCAGCCACGCGATCAAAAAAACCAGCAAGACAAATGCGATACCGACGGCCGCAGCCAGGATGATCCAGCCTTTTTTTACGGCCTCATCGTCGGCCAAGGTCAGTGCGTTGTCGAGACGCGCTTGTTCCCTTTCGTGGCGTGCCATGGTGTCTCGGACGGTTTGGATTTCTTGTTGAAGTGCTTGCGGAACGAGTTGTGGTTTGCCTTCCAGCAGGGCCGATCCGAGGGCGACCAACGCGGTTTGTCGCTCGAGTTGCGCTTGGGCAACGCCCTCGGTTCGAATGGCGATTTCTTTGGTATAGGACTGCTCGATGAGGCGGCGTTTTTTTTGGAGTTCAGCCATGCGGCGTTGCACGGCTTTGAGTTCCAGATCGGCGTCATTCCACACGCGTTGGGCTTGTTCTACCTCTGCGCGAGGAGCCTCGAGAGCCTGTCGTCGTTCCTCGAGGACCGATGTCAAATCACGTATTTTTTGAGCGTCCTGAGGCAACGCGACTTTGGCTTCGGGGCCGGCTGCGGCCCTTGCCACTGTCTGCGCGTTACGCAATTCGATCTCGGCGCGTCGAAATGCCACCTCGATCCTTTGTAGCCGCTCTTTTTGCTGATCCAGCTTCATGGCTGCCGCTTGGGTATCGGCCTGCTTGCGATTCAGCTCGTCGTGAAGCGCTTCGATCTCGCGGTCGACGACAGCGGTATTTTCCTGTTTTTCAAGGTTCCGCTGTTCAAGCGCCTGGAAACGGTTTTCCAGTTGTTGTTCCATGCGCTCGAACGGTTCGAGAAAGGGCGAGAATTCTTTGGCCGCAGCGAGGGTGGGTCGGACTTGCTCGGCCATGTCGGCCAGGGCTCGATGATAGGCTTGTTCGCTTTGGGCGAAGGCGTGCCTTGCCAACTGCGCTTGTTTTCGCAGTTCTCGTCGACGGCTCGTCACACGAATTGCATATAGTGGAAATTCCGTTATTTTTTGTGGAGCTGGCCCAAAATCCGCGAGTATCATCAAATCAAAGGTATCGAACGCGGGGGGGGCCGAACCGACGGCAGGACTGGGCATAGAAGGCTGTTGCGAAAGCGACAGGGATTTCGGCGTCAGCGGACGGCGCGAAGGCAGCGGGGGGGCATCGAGTTCGAGAGAAACGCCTTGAGGGGCATCATCGAGCGCGTGGGAGCCAAAAGAGTCCGGTCCGTCGGCATGGCTCAGCGGAGCGATGGCCCCTTGCACATCCAGCCCCCCCGCATCGTCATCGTCGAAAGAATCGAAAGAAGAGAAGTTTCCTCCGGAAACCGACGGATGCTCGTGCGGATTTTTTCCGCACAGGGGGCAAGTGTCATAGGCACGCGGTGTGTTTCCTTTGCACCAGGGGCAGATGGACATTGTTTCGAATAATAAACGAAGTTGCCGCCAATTCCCAAGCACGGACCGATTCGGCATGGGAAACACAATGGTCAAGGTTGCGCGCCGTCGCGGGCACCTTCGATTGACACCCTGGGACCATGCCTTCTAGGGTGAGGAATAGGATCTGAATATTCACCTTCCTGCGAGTTCCCCATGCGCCTTTACAAGGGAAGAATCCCCCCCATCGCTTCGGCCATCGTCAAGGCTCTCGTCGCGAACAACGACATCGAAACGCAATCCCCCAAACAGGTGGAGCATGATATCGAGGCCGTGCTCAAGACGTATTTGGAAGCCGAGCGCCAAGTCAATGAAGAAGCGCGGGATTTGATGCAATCGAGAAAGCTCGCCCCCCATGAGTTGGGACGCATCAAACGTCTTGTGGCAGAAAGAAAAGGCATCGCCATTGGCGATGATACGCTTGACTATCTGCTCGATCAGATCGTTGCGGTTCTCATGTACTCCGAAGCCGTGGAAGAAGTCTTCGTCGAAGACGTGGACCTGCGTCGTCGAATGGCTCCGATTTTCAAACAAGAAATGGCGGTGGAGGAGCAATTGGAGCGAGAGACCCGCGCGCAGCTAGGGCATGTACAAGAGGGGACACGAACCTGGGAAGTGGAATATCGTCGGGTGATGGAAGAGATACGACGGCGAAAGGGCTTGTAAGCCCGGGCACGAGAGGACTTGAGATGTGGGTTCCGAAGGTTGAGGAAAAGCATTATTACTGTCATCGTTGCCGCAACGAGATCGAGATGATCGCCAAGTTGCAGCGCACGGATACCTGTCCGCATTGTGGGGCGGATTTGCATTGTTGTAAGAATTGCGAGCATTGGGATCCATCGGCTCATAACCAATGCAAGGAGCACATCGCGGAGTATATCCCCGACCGAGAAAAAACGAATTTCTGTACGTTTTTCACGTTCCGCGACGGCAAACCCGAAGATACTTCGAGGGTGATTGCCAGTTCCAAGGCCAAGCTCGACGATCTATTCAAAAAGAAGTAGGTCGACGGACATGATTCCAATCGAGGGATTCGAGGTATCGACTTGAAGAGCATGACAGGCTTCGGCATCGGGCATGCTCCTATCGGTCGGAGTCGTTTGATCGTCGAGGCTCGTTCCGTGAACCATCGTTTTTTGGACGTGCGGGTGCGTGCGTGCAAAGAACTTATCGACCACGTGATGTATGTCGAGCAACTGGCGCGACAGCAGCTTCGTCGTGGAAGAGTCGAGATTGCCCTGCGGACCGATGCGAATGGCGGCCAAGGATTCGCGATCGACATGGGGCGAGCACAGGCGATATACGAGTCATTATGTGCGCTTCGCGATCGGATCGCGCCCACCGACGACGTTCCATTCTCGTTGCTCGCCAGCATACCGGATGCGCTGGTCGCTGATAGCGCGTGGGATGCCGAGGCTTGTCAGCAAGCTATCTCTCAAGCGCTGCTCCAAGCTTTGCAAGCCGCCGATGACATGCGCAAGCAAGAAGGAGACCTTCTCACACGCGACTTGCTGACGCGTCTCGAAACAGTCCGCAACCGCACCCAATCGATAGCAGCGCGTCGATGCGAGTATTCGACCATCGTTCGGGACCGGCTCCTGGGCCGCGTGCAACAATTCATCAGCGATCACGACCTAGCCATTGACCCATCGCGCATCGCGCAGGAAGTCATCCTCATCGTCGAACGAAGCGATATCGAAGAAGAACTCATTCGCTTGGAAAGCCATTTTCAGCAATTCGAAGCTTTGGCATGCACCGATGAACCCGTCGGTCGTCGTCTCGATTTCCTGCTTCAAGAAATGGGGCGAGAAATCAACACGGTGGGGTCGAAAAGCCAGGACGCTTGTATTTCCCACGCGGTTGTCGATATCAAGGCGGAGATCGAGCGCATGCGCGAGCAGGTGCAAAATGTTGAATAATTTCAATGCATTACCTAATAGCGGCGAGTTTATCCTGCTGATCTTGTCCTCGCCCTCTGGAGCGGGAAAAACCACGCTTACAGCCAAGCTGCGGGAGCGATTCGCGGGGCTACGGTTTTCGGTTTCGCATACGACGCGGTCACCGCGGTCCAACGAGCAAGACGGTCGTGAATACCATTTCGTGGATCGCCAGCGGTTTGAGGCGATGATTGCCGAGGATGCCTTCGTGGAGTGGGCGGAGGTTCATGATCATTTATACGGCACGAGTGTTCAGGAGATCGAGTTGGCGCGGACGGCCAACGATGGTGTTGTGTTTGATGTAGATTTTCAGGGGGCGCGGCAGATTCGGGCTCGGTTTCCAGAAGCGGTAACGGTATTCATCTTGCCGCCGTCGTTGGATGAACTCGAGCGAAGGCTTCGGAATCGGGCAAGTGATAGTGAGGCATCGATCACGAAGCGATTGTCCGCGGCGTTGGTTGAAATCCAGCATTACGGTTTCTTCGACTACATGGTCGTCAACGATCGGTTGGAAGAGGCTGCGGAGCAGCTTCGAGGCATCGTGATGGCGGAGCGTTGTCGGCGGCAGCGTCGTGCTCACATGGCGGAAAACATGCTTCGCGAGGCCTATCGGCGGTGAGGGAGCGGGCGAAAGCCTGTGCAAAAGCTCATGGAGGAGCCAGCGATGGGATACGTATTGGCGGTGATCGGCGGGTCGGGATTGTACGAGATGGATGGGCTATCGCACGTGCAAGAGGTACCCGTTTCCACGCCCTATGGGGAGCCGAGTGGGCCGGTGATTCGAGGGCGTCTTGGCGATACGACGATGCTATTTCTTCCGCGTCATGGGCGGGGGCATCGAATTGCGCCTTCGGCGATCAACTACCGGGCCAATATATGCGCGTTGAAAAAGCTCGGGGCGACCCATCTAATTTCAGTCAGCGCGGTGGGATCGATGCGTGAACAGATCGCGCCTGGGGATTTGGTTTTGGTGGATCAATTCATCGACTTGACGAAACACCGTGTATCGACGTTTTTCGACGAGGGGATCGCGGCTCACGTTTCGTTTTCGGATCCGGTTTGCCCTCGGATGATGGAAGCGGTCGTGCGTGCGCATGAGGGCAGTGAGGTGCGTTTGCACCGGGGAGGGACCTACGTATGCATTGAAGGCCCACAGTTTTCCACGCGAGCGGAGAGTCTGGTGTATCGCAGTTGGGGGGTATCGGTGATTGGGATGACCAATATGCCGGAAGCCAAGCTGGCCCGTGAGGCGCAGCTTCCATTTTGCACATTGGCTCTCGCGACGGACTACGATTGTTGGCATGAAGGGGAAGAAGCGGTCACGGTGGAAACCGTGGTCGAGACTCTGTCTCGCAACGTACGATTCGCGAAAACGTTGTTGGCCAAGGTATCTGCAATGTTGCCGGATCCTCGGACCAGCCCCGCGCACGACGCTCTTGCGGGAGCGATCATTACATCCGGATCCATCGAGGCTCCCGTGCGTGAGCGGCTAGCCTGGCTGCTCGATCTCACCAGCAAGTCGTCCGTCGACCCAGGGCATCAGGAGTAAGGTCATGAACGAAAAAGCTGTTCTCATCGTAGGTTCCATGGCGTTGGACGACCTGGAGTTGCCGAGCACGACAGCCAAAAATGTGTTGGGTGGTGCGGCTACTTATGCGGCTTTTGCGGCATCGCTATTCGCTCCCGCCCGGATTGTCGCGGTGGTGGGGGAAGATTTTTCGCAAAACGACATCGAGACGTTGATGAAGCACGGGATCGACACCTCGGGCGTGGAACGGGTCAAAGGCAAGACGTTTCGTTGGGCGGGTCGTTATGGGGCCAATCTGACGAGTCGGGTCACACTCGACACGCAGCTCAATGTTTTTGCGGGTTTCCAGCCCAAGTTGCCGGCGGCGTATCGGTCCAGCGACTACGTGCTGCTCGCGAATATTCATCCTGCTTTGCAGCTTCAGGTTCTCGATCAGGTGACTCAGCCCAAGCTGGTGTTGGCCGATACGATGAATTTCTGGATTGAGGGCGAACCGGCGCTTTTGAACAAGGTATTGGAACGGGTAGACGTGCTTTGCATCAATGATGAGGAAGCGCGATTGTTATCGGGCGTATATCCCCTGCTTCAAGCGGCGCAAATCATCCTGGGCAAAGGTCCGAAAAGCCTCATCATCAAGCGGGGAGAAAACGGCGCGGTATTGGTGGACAGCAAAGGAATGTTCTGGGTGCCGGCGGTGCCGTTGAATGATGCGGTGGACCCAACAGGAGCAGGGGATTCGTTTGCCGGCGCGTTGGTAGGCTATCTGGCCTCTGAGGACGAATTGACCCCGGAATCTCTGCGCAGAGCGCTGTACGTGGGCACGGCGGTGGCATCTTTCAACGTGCAGGCCGTAGGCACAGCCCGGCTCGCCAGATTGACGATACAAGATGTCGAGCGTCGGATCGCCGAGCTTACGGCGATGACGCATCTTCCCGCACAAACCCACGGTTGATTTCAACCTTCGAAAGGTTTCCACAGAGCGTCGATATGCGCTTGGATTCCTTGCACCACCACGGTCGGTGATGCCTCGACCTCGGAACGTCGCACCAAAGCAAACGCAAGAGCGCGTTTTTGCATGGAATAGCCGACGTTAGTGATGGTTCCGATTTCTTTTCCCGATAACGACGATACAGGACTTCCGACATCGGGAAGGGTGTTTGAATCGAGGGCGAGGCGAATCAGAAGACGGACGGGTTTTCCGCGTGATCGTAGTTTGACGACTACCTCTTGGCCGACGTAGCAGCCTTTTTGAAAGGAGATGGCCACCTGATCGAGGCCGATTTCCATGGGGTAGTTGGCACCATCGAAGTCTTTATGCCATTTGGGAAATCCGAGATCGACACGAAGAGCATCGAAATCATCGTTCGACACGAGCATGGAAGAATCGTCCGGCCGTAGCAGCGATGGTAGGATATGCTGGATTTCATTGGGTGCGCCGCCAAGGAGCGCGGCGGAAGTTGCCAGCAGCGTTCCATGGCCTGAAGCATGAATGCCGGGATGATTCGAAGCGGCTGAAGCGATGGCGGGAGCTTGGGGACCGATGGCGAGAACGAACGTGATGGGTGGTTCGAGCACTTCGATATCGGCATCTTCCATCACGAGATACGCGTCGAGATGAGCCAGCAGCGCGTCGGCGTCGAGCTTGTCGGTCACGAGCAAAACGTCGGAATCCCGGGCGATGAGAAAGACATCGGCCAGGATTTTGCCATTTCGGTGCAGAACGAGGCCGTAGACGGCTTGTCCGTTTTTGACGGGGTTGACATCACAGGTCAAAAGGGCTTGGAGCCACGAGAAGCGGTCGGGGCCCGATACACGAAGGGCGGATAGATCATCACGGACGGCGAGGATAGCGCCGTGGCGAGCGAGAAGATGGGGATTGGGCATGACCGGTGCTTGCCGCTTCCGGCCATCGGGCGCAAGGGGCAGGCTATTGGACTATGTCTTTGAGGGCCTTGACGGCGGTGACACGGATTTTTTTGGAGGCGGGCTTGCCTTTGATGAGCATGGGCTGCTTGGTGAAAGGGTTGATGCCCTGACGATCTTTGGTGGCCGCTTTTTTTGTTGCCTTGAGCTTGACGAGACCGGGAAGGACGAATTCCCCTGGTCCTTTGGCACCGAGTTCTTTGCCTACCAAGTCGACCAAGCTGGCGAGTACGGCATTCACCGCTTTTTTATCAACTTGCGATGCCTCGGCCAGTTCGGAAATGATTTGCGCTTTGGACATGCGCTTGGGAGCGTTTTTTTTCTCGGCCATCGTTGTCTCTCCATGGTTCGACGAGCTGATGCGCGTCAAAGGGTTGATTGTCATGCCCGCCAACGGACGGACGGAGTGCCATGGGTGACACAGTTTTGGGCAGATATGCAAGGAGTTTAGGTATAACCGGGCTTAATTACGTCGGATCGGAGCTGATATCCCGGGGAACCTTGACTTGGACGGGGGATAGGTTCCAGATGTCGGTGGCGTAGTCCCGGACGGTCCGATCGGAGGAAAAGCGTCCCATTTTCGCTATGTTAAGGATACAGGAGCGAGTCCAACGGGCGGAATCCAGGTAGGCCTGTTCGACACGAAGTTGGCATTCCAGGTAGCTCTGGAAATCCGCAAGGATACGATACGGGTCGGAGACCATCAGCGAGTCGATGAGGGGGAGGAACAAGCCGCGGTTCTCGGGGCAGAAGAATCCGGAAGCGATGAGGTCGAGCACTTGTTTCAATTCGGGGTTGGATTTGACCATATCCTCAGGGACGTAACCATCGATGGATTGTTCGACTTGTTCGGCGGTCCAGCCGAAGAGAAAGAAGTGGTCTGGGCCGACGGCCTCGCGGATTTCGACATTGGCGCCATCGAGGGTGCCGATGGTGAGAGCGCCGTTGAGGGCAAGTTTCATGTTGCCGGTGCCGGAGGCTTCCATGCCTGCGGTCGAGATTTGTTCGGACAGATCGCAAGCGGGAATCATGCGTTCAGCGAGGGAAACGCGGTAGTTGGGCATGAAATGAACGGACAGTCCACGGACGTGATAATCGGCGGCGATGGTATCGGCGACGGCGTTGATGAGTTTGATGATGAGTTTGGCGGCGTGGTAGCCGGGAGCAGCTTTTCCGCCGAAGAAAAAGGCTCGGGGTACGGACAGGGCATTGGGGCTATTTTTCGCGCGAAGATAGAGCGCGACGATGTGCAGCACGTTGAGAAGCTGACGTTTGTACTCGTGCATGCGTTTGATTTGCATGTCAAAAAGGGCGTCGGGATCGGGGGACATGCCGGTGAGGCCCTTGGTGATGGTGGCGAGGTGAAGCTTGTTCTTTCGTTTGATGGTGCGAATTTGTTTTTGAAATTCCGGGTCATCGGCGAAGGGCACGAGTTTTTCCAGTTGGTCGAGGTCGCGAGTCCATCCGGTACCGATGCGTTGGGAGATCGCGTTGGACAGGGCGGGGTTGCATTGCAGGAGCCAGCGACGCGGGGAGATCCCGTTGGTCTTGGCGGAAAACTGTTGCGGTTCCATCTCGAAAAAGTCCTTGAAGACTCGTCGTTGAAGGATTTCGGTATGAAGCTTGGCCACTCCATTGACCGAATGAGAACCAACGATGGCGAGATGGGCCATGCGAACGCGTTTTTCCTCGCCTTCGGCCACCAGAGACATGCGCGTAAGGCGAGACAAATCGTTGGGCCAACGGATCAAAACGTCGCGTAAGAAGCGACGATTGATTTCGAAGATGATTTGCAGATGTCGGGGGAGCAGCCGACCAATCAGGTCGATGGACCATGTTTCCAGGGCTTCCGCCAGCACGGTGTGATTTGTATAAGCTATTGTATTTTTTGTAATTTTCCACGCCTCCCCCCAATCCATCGCATGTTCATCGACGAGGATACGCATCAGTTCGGCGACCGCGATGGCTGGGTGGGTATCGTTGAGTTGGATAGCGGCGGTATCGGTCAAGTTGGCGAGGCTGGGATGGTTGACGCGGTGTCGTCGGAGGATATCGACGAGGGCGCATCGAACGAAAAAGTACTGTTGTTTCAGGCGCAGTTCTTTTCCGAGGACGGTTTTGTCATTGGGGTAAAGGACTTTGGAGATGATTTCGGAAGCATTTTTATCGGCGACGGCGCGTTCGTAATCGCCGTCGTTGAACACATCGAGATCGAATTCTTCGCTAGCGACAGCTTCCCACAGGCGCAGGGTGTTGACGGTTTCGTTGCCGAAGCCAGCGATGGGTGTGTCATAAGGCATTCCGATGACGTTTCGAGTATCGACCCATCGAGCACGCCATTGACCGGCCTGGTCGTAGTAGTGTTCGGCGCGGCCGTAAAAGCCGACGCGCACTTGTCGTTCGGGGCGTTTGATTTCCCAAGGGTTACCGTATTTCAGCCATTCTTCCGGGCGTTCCACTTGGTAACCGTTGCGAAGCACTTGCTCGAAGATACCGAATTGATAACGGATTCCATAGCCGATGCTGGGCAAGCCGAGCGTGGCCATCGAGTCGAGGAAACAAGCGGCGAGACGACCGAGGCCACCGTTACCGAGACCGGCGTCGGGCTCCTGTTCGAGCAAGTCCGCCAGCGATATGCCCCGATCCGCAAGCATTCGCTGACAATCGTCATAGATGCCCAGGCTGATGAGATTGCTGGCAAGCGCGCGTCCAAGCAAAAATTCGGCGGACAGGTAATATACGCGCTTCACATCTTTTTCATGATAGGTTTTGTGCGTCTGTATCCAGCGTCGCACGAGACGATCTCGAACCAGGAACGCGAGACTCATGAACTCGTCGTGAGGCGTTGCGGAGTCGAGACTTTTGCCTTGCGAGTACTGGAGGTGGTCCGTGAAGGCGCGTTCGAGCACGATGGGATCCATCCCCGTTCGGTCGTCTTCCACTCGGATCTTCGTTCCCGCGTTTTGGTCCGACTGCTGATTCGCCATTCCGATCTCCTTCCGCGGTTGACGTGACTTGCACGCGTACTACGGTGGCCGCGGTTGTACGGCAAGAGCTTCCGCTCACTCCGAGACGATACCATGCCGCGCGGTGGTGCGGCGACGCACGTTTTGCCATGAGCCTTTACGCATTGCTTCAGATAGGCGCGATCGGAAGCAACCTCTTTGTGTTGGGGCTGGCGGTGGGTCGGTGGCGGGTGGCGGCGCTGCATTGGGCGGCGCTATTATCCATCATCGCTCCGTTGGGATGGGCAACGACCACGTTATTTTCGTTGTTATCCATTTCCCAAGGCCATGAAACCACCCTGGTTCGTGTGGCGGCCCTATTCTGGATCCCTTTGGCTTATTGGGTCCTGAGTTTCCTGTACCGGTTGCTCGATCGAAAGCGCGATACACTGTATTACCTGTTGGGGGTGCTCACCGCCGCAGCGCTATTTCTTTACGTGGGCACCGATTGGGTTGTTCAAGGAGCGACTCGGCACGCCTGGGGAATTGCCGTCCAACGAACTCCAGTCCATGTGGCCATCACGTCGTACGTCGGAGCGCTTGGCTTGCTAGCCCTTGGATTCATGGCCTTGGCCTGGAAACAAGCTACTTCGCGCACACGCGCCCGCTCGCTGGCCATTCTGACCATCGGCTGCAGTCTCGCTTTCGTATTCGTTTTTACCACCGACGTCATTTTTCCGCTTTCGTTTCACCCCAACCCCTTTCCGGAACTCGGGTCTTATGGCGTCGTGCTCATCAGCCCCATCCTGTATTGGATTGTCGCCCGGTACGATTACTTACGCTTGGAACCGCGCCAAGTGGCCGAACAGCTTTTCGAATCCGCGCAAGACGGCATCCTGCTGGTCGACGCGAGCGGCGTGATCCAACATGCCAATCAAGCGTCCCGTCGGATGGTGGCTTCTGCCAAGCTCGTCGGCCAGCCGGTGGAAGAACTCATCCGCATCGTGGAATCCCAGAAGCCGAACGTCAAATCCTCCACCGGCGGCCCGTTATACCGACATATTGATGTGACTCGGAGCAAAACGGCTCATCCGGAGATTGGCGAACTCGTCATGCTTCGCGACATCACCGAACAGCGTCTTGCCCAAGACGTATTGCGCAAATCCCATGAAGAATTGAAGCAGCAAGTGCAGCAACGCACCGAGGAGTTGGATCACGCGCAAAAGATGGAAGCCATTGGAACGATCGCAGGGGGAATCGCGCACGACTTCAACAACATCCTTGCGGCCGTGGTAGGGTTTGCCATGGCGGCCAAATCCGACCTACCGCAAACTCATCGCGTGCAAAAAGATCTGGACGATATCTTGATGGCCTCCAATCGCGGCCGAGGCGTCGTGCAACAACTCATGTCGATGACACGACGTCGCAAGGCCTATCGATCGCTGATCGACGGAGCATCTTGCGTGGCGGAGGCCGTGCAGCTCGCCCGGATCATGGCGCCAAAACAGGTCAGCGTTCACTTCAATCCCGTGGCCACCCATACGGTTCGAGCCGATTCCGCGCAAATCACGCAAGTCCTTCTGAACATGGCGTCCAACGCGTTTCAAGCGATGAATCCCACGGGGGGCACGCTGACGATCGAAACGGATGTGACGAGAACCCGGTTGGCTCTTGAATTGAATGATCGGGAGCAGCTTCCGGCGGGACAATATTTTCAGATCACGGTAAGTGATTCGGGACCGGGTATGCTTCCGGAAGTAGCCAGTCACGTTTTCGATCCATTTTTCACTACGAAAAACGAGGAAGGAACGGGGCTTGGCCTGGCCACCGCCCATCGTATCGTGAAGGAACACGGTGGTGCGATAGCCCTTCATACCGCCCCCGGACAGGGTTGCTCGTTCCGAGTGCTTTTGCCTTGTTACGAAAGCGAAGAAAAGGGTGATAACGACAAAGCAAGCGCCCCGCTCCACGGCAAGGAGCGAATCGTGGTAGTCGATGACGCACAACAAGTCGTGCGCGCGATTCGAAGAATGCTCGAACCGCTTGGGTACACCGTCGAAGGATTTACCGATCCGAAAGAAGCTCTATCTTTTTTCCGCGGCCCTTCGAATTTCGCCGACCTCCTGATCACCGATTTGGTGATGCCCGAAATGACGGGGATCGAGTTGTCGGAAGCCGTGTTGGCGATAAACCCGAAGCTGCCCATCCTGCTGGTGACAGGACAAAATACCAATCAAATTCAATCGGTTACAGAACATTCATCCATTCGTTCCGTGCTTTTCAAACCCTTGGATCCGATCGTATTGGCGCGGACCATTCGGCACCAAATCGACCTTGGGACTGCCGGTGATGGTGAGGAAAAGCCAGCGCACAACGTCGATCGTCGTTCGTGATTATCGGGCGATGGGGAATGCGACGGTCGATTGGAGAATGAGGGGCATGAGTTGGTTGTCGGCGGCGTTGGGGGGGCGTAAACCGAATTTCATTCCGTGGGAATAGGAGCCGGATTCAGCGAATCGATGGCCTGCGGTGACGATGAATTCCCCGGCTCCGAGGGATTCGAATTGCACGAGTTTGGCTCCTTCGGGCAATCCTGGTTTTTGCAGGTCATCGCTTGCGGCGTATTGCCTCGTTTCCACGACGAGGCTGACATTTTCACCATCGATTTTTGCGACTTTGAACATTCGGTACGATACGAGATCGAGGCCGCCGTAAACGTCACGGGAGCGAGCGATCCAGGTGGCCCCCACCCCCACGGGTTCTTTGGGGGCGGCGATCGAGGCAGCGGCCAGTGTTTCCATCAATACGACCAGGTTATGTTCCAATTCGGGTCTTGCTTTGGGGGATCGTTCGATTGACCCGATCCGGATACCGCCGTTGGGTTCGAAGGACCAGGAGGCCTTGCTATCCTTCATTTTGGCCACCTCGTCGGCAATCTCTTTGGGGATCTGGCCGGGTTGCTGCGCAGACAGGGAGATTTTTGAGATTTTCGCCGAAACCGGCAGGGCGAGATCCGGTGCTTCATCGCCTTGGGATTTCGGTTTCGGCGCGGTCAGTCCGAGCACGATATCCACGGTAGGCAAGCTCGTGCGGGCTCCCAATTGGGTGGCAATCGTCACAGAAAGAGATTTGGGAACATCCATCGAAGTAGGCAGCAGGCGAATACGAGGTTCGGAGCCGAGCGTACCCACTTCGATATGAATGGGAGCGTTGACCGCATGGGTGGCGTTTGCCCGGTCTGGGGAAAACACGCCCGTGGCAGGCGGACCATCGTCTTGCGTGGGCGATGGCGCCGTATCGGGTGAAGCTGAAGAGGCAGCGAGCACTTTTCCGATGGCCGGATCGACTGCCACAGTTTCATCGTCTGGCTTGGGTTTGGAGGAAGGCGAGGGTTTGGAGGAGTTTTCTTCACATCCAAGGCATATTGGCGCGGCGATAGCGGTCAGGGCGGCCACCACCAGTATGGTTCTGAATGAATTCATGACGATAGGATTTAGCGACATAGTGGATGGTCGGCAAGAGGATCGAAAGGAGCCGAAATATCCTAGATGGTGGAGCGCTGCGGGGTTGTCGGACGACTCTTTGGCCTGCGATGCTCAGGGGGTGGATGTCGCGTTGGGTCGTTCGATTCCAAGGACGCTTTTTCGGACCACCCAAAGGACGGAGCACATCGCCACGGCCGCGAGGGTTGCGGCGAATCCTGGGGAGAGCTGAATTTTGGCGCTTGTGAGATAAAAGGCGCCCGCGAGAAAAATGAAACTGAAGTTGAGGAAGTTGTTGACGGCAAACGTTATGCCTCGGGTTCCTTGCTCTGGGGCGTCTTGCAAAAACGTTTGCACGGGAACGGCGAAAAACGCGCCGGTGAATCCGAGAATCGCAACCAGTACGACGCACGTCGAATAAGCCTGGGGTCCCCACGCGGAGATGCTGACGGTAAGGCTTGCTTGGCAAACGAGCATGGCCACGGCGCCAAAGGCGATCAATTTCCCTGGGCGAATGGCCTTTGCCACGATCGGCACGCAAACGCTTCCGACGATGATGGAGGTTGCCAGAGATACGAGCAGCAATGACAGGCGCCAATTTTGGTCGAGGGGGATGTCGAGATACGCGGGTGCGCCGATTCCCACGAGGGCTTGTTGCACCACGCCTCCATTGAACCAGAACAGCGAATTGAGCAGCAATACATGGATGACCCGTGGGTCGGAACGCAGTTGGCGAAAGCCGTCGATGACGCTACCAAACGGATTTTTTCGGATGGGCATGGTGGGACGAAGGGCGGGTAGAGGCCGAATGAGCAGGGCCACGCCGGTTCCGACGACGGCTACACCGACGCACCAGGCGCCGGTAATCCAAAGCTGTTGACCGTAGCGGTCGAGCAACGGTCCTGCGGCGGCTTGGCCGAGCAGGATGGAAAGGAAAGTGGTCATTGAAATGATGCCGTTGGCGGAAAGAAGGCGTTGTTTTCCCACCAGTTCCGGGATGATTCCGTATTTGGAAGGGCCAAAGAACGCGGATTGTGCGCCCATGATGAACAGCACGACGAGCATGGCTGTCCACGCGCGTTGTTGCAGTGCGACGGCGCCGGCTAGCATGATGCCGATTTCGGCCACTTTCATGAGAACGATGATGGTGCGTTTGCTGAATCGTTCGCTCAGGTCTCCCGCCACGCCGCTGAAAAGAACGAAAGGCAGAGAGAAGACCGCGAAAGCGATGCCTTGTTTATCCTGTCCGGGAAACAACTCGCGGGCGGCCAAAAATAAAATGAGTTGTTTGAATAGGTTATCATTGAAAGCGCCGAAGAATTGCGTTGCGACGTGGCCTTGAAAGCTTCGGTTGGCGCGGAGGGGCGATTCGGTGATGTCGTGATTCGACATGGCGAGAAAGGGAAACAGAGTTGGAACTGAAGGTCAAACCCACGCCATGGGCGGAGGGTTGACGACAGGCAGGGGCCTGAGTTTGTGGGAATACCACGGCTTGGGTCCATCTGGGTTGCTAACGACGAGAGTTTCGAACAGGATGCCGCTGGTCGGATGTCTGCATCGCAGTTTCAGCCAGGTTTTCGTGTCGGCCGCTATGAGCTTCTCGCGCCCATTGCTTCCGGCGGAATGGCATCGGTGTGGGCAGCGCGCATTCAAGGCACGCGTGGATTCGAGAAGCTGGTGGCGATCAAAACGATCCTGCCTCATCTTGCCGACGATCCGCAGTTCGAGACGATGTTTCTGGACGAGGCTCGGATCGCCAGCGAGATCGTCCATCCCAATATCGCCCAGGTCTTCGATTTGGGAGAGCAAGACGGCGTTTTGTTTTTGGTATGCGAGTGGGTGGATGGTGAATCGTTGGCAACGCTGCGCAAACGGGTGGTGGATCAAGGGCAAGAAATCCCCATACCGATTGCACTTCGGATCATGTCCGATGTCTGCGGAGGATTGCACGCCGCCCATGAACTCCGCGATGTCACAGGCAAACCTTTGCACGTCGTGCATCGCGATGTATCCCCGCAAAACATCGTGATCAGCGATGCTGGCGCGGTCAAAGTCATCGATTTTGGAGTCGCCAAAGCGCAAAACCGAAAGCTGGATCAAACCGTCGCCGGAAAGCTGAAAGGCAAAGTGCAGTACATGCCACCGGAGCAAGCGCGGGGCTTGCCCGTGGATAGAAGAACGGATCTGTGGAGCGTAGGAGCTGTTTTGTACCATCTTCTCGCGGGAAGAACGCCGTACGAAGCGGACTCGCCGCTCGCCGTGCTCAACTTATTGCTGTCGGAGGAAGCTCCACCACCTTTGCCAGCCCATGTGCCCGAAAGCGTTGCTGATATCGTATTCCAAGCCTTGCGCCCCAACCCCATCGAACGCTTTCAAACCGCTGCCGAGATGCAAATCGCCATTGCGATGGCGCTGCGCAACGTATCCATGCCGATCCCCGATGCGGCCATCGGAGAGTTCGTGCGCAGGTATGTCGGTGCTCAAGCCAAGCAGCGGCATCAACTCATCGCTGAAGCCATCGAAGCTGCTAACCACGCTCCTCCTCCCCCCGCCGACCTCACCCTCGTGGAAGTCGTGGAAGCGGTAGAAGAACTGATTTCAAAAGAAAAAGAGCCTTCGTCACCCGCGTCCCCCCCCGAAGCCGTTAGGCCGCCACCCCACGAAAAGGTTGGACAGACTCTCGTCGCACCGTTTCCCGCTCCCGCTCAGCCGCCCATCGAACCCGAAAACGAAGAACCCGTACTGTTGGTGCGTCGCTCTCGCGCGGATTGGACTCCGACTTCCGCTCCCACGGTGGTGGAACACCCCGTGGTGAACGAACCTTACCCGATGGCACAGGACAACCGCGCGCCATCCCTAGCGCCATCCGCAGCGCCATCCCCAGCGCAATCTCCGCCGCGACCCACACCCAATCCTTCCACCACGGCCGTCACCGATCCGGCGATCACGGGCCCTCGGCGCGCCGTGGCCTTGCCCGCGGTCCCTCAAATCCTCGTAGCTGTGGTCGTGTTTCTTGCCGTCATCGCGACCTTTGCCTTGTTCTGGCCGAAGACCAAGCCACCGCTGGGCAGCTCCCCTGCCCTTTCCGCTTCCGAAACAGCGAAAGCCGTATTGCCCCAATCGTCCGCGGAACCGAATCCCTCCGAGCATGACGATATCCCCATCGTATCGGGTTCGGATTTGCCCACGGTCGCCCCTTCAATCCCTGACTCTTCCCGACTGCGTCCGAAACGCCCCCTTCCGGGATCCACGGTTCCACCACCGCCTCCCGGGTGGGAATCGCTGCCTTCCCTGACGTTGGAGCCCGAATCGCCGTAAATTGGCTATAACCCCACGCTCTTCCCTCTTCGCTTTCGAACCTCGGGCCAAGAAAACATATCCCCAATTGATCGTTCCCCAACCAGCTCGTGGTAGATCTTGCTCGATATGGGATCCACCCCAACCCGTTGGCCCCTGCTGCTCACTGCCACGCTGATCGTCGTGCTGACCGTCGCGGTCTATTTCCCTTCCTTGAAGAACGGTAGCGTCTGGGACGATTTCGATTTAGTAACGGAAAATCCATATCTTAGATCATTTTCGGGAATGGCGACCTTGTTCGAGACGGACCTCTGGACTGCCTCCGCCAAGCGTGAGCCAAGCAGTTTTTATCGTCCCCTCACGATGGTGACGTTCTGGATCAACGCATGGATAGCCGGTCCGTCGGCAACTTCCATGCGAGCGGGCAACGTGATGGTCCATGCCACCAACGCTCTGCTTTTATGGCTGCTGTTGCGTCGACTTCTATCTCCAACCCGCACTCTTCTTTCCGCTTCGATAGCGGGGCTGTGGGCCGTGATGGCGGTCAATAGCGAGCCGGTGTTGTGGATATCCGGCAGATTCGATCCTCTGACGGTGACGGTCGCGCTTGGGTGCATGCTTGCGAATCGACTCCGCAGCGTTTGGGGGACGGTTTTCGTGGTGCTGCTGGCGACTTGCGGGCTTTTCATCAAAGAGACGTTCATGGGGTGGCTTCCCCTGTTGTTTTTGGACGACGTATGGCTGCTGGGGCGTCATCCGAAGCAGAGTATTGGAAAAGCGATTGGGTTGGCGGTGGTCATTGGTTTGAACCTCGTGGTGCGGCAGGCCGTGGGGATTCCTTCGTTGTCGGTGGTGGCGGAGACGGGCTTGGCCACGTTGGCGCAGTCCCACTTATTTACGTTCGTTACCCTCGTGCCGCGAGCTTTCATCCCGATGGCTCTCGACCCATTCCATCCGTATGCGCCTTTGCCTTTGGGTAGCAATATCGTGGTTGGCGTATTGTTGGCAGGGCTGACGGGCTGGTTTGGCTGGCGTGGTTTACGAAAAGAGTCGAAGCCCTATCAGAAGATTTCGGCGTTTGGATGGGGTTGGCTGGTACTTGGATTATTTCCCGCGAGTTTGACTGGACCAAACCTATTCATGATCGGGGACCGCTATGCGTATCTACCTTGTCTTGGACTAATCATGGTGGTGTTTGCGGAAGCGAGCGCGGCGCTCGAACGGTTGCGTCGGCTGAGCACCAAGGCAAGATGGTTTGCGGGAGCCGTGGTCGCGGTTGCGATCGTGGGGCAAAGCTGGGCGCTTATTCGTCGAATCCCCGATTGGAAGGATGATCGATCACTGGCGGAGGCTTCGTTGCGCGCCCACCCAAACAACCCTTACGCATTGTATTATTTAGGTTATTTAGCGATTGGGGACAATGATCTCGGCCGTGCGGAACCGCTGCTTGTCGAGGCCGCTCGCGGCAATCCGCGGTGCTGGCGGACGGCCAACGCGATATGTGTTCTGAGGCTGCGGCAAGGGCGGTATCGCGAAGCGCAAGCGTCGTGTGAGCGTAGCCTTGCGATTCACGGAGACAATCCCCGAGCCTGGGTCAATTTGGCGAGTGTCTATGTCAACGAGAAACGTTGGTTGCCAGCGCTCGAAGCGTCGCTCGAGGCGGTGGCTCGCAAACCATTTTTTCCAGAAGCTCGATATCTTGCCGCTGTTTCTTATGCGAATCTCGGGGACCTGGAGCGCGCCCGCGAGCAGATGGACGCGGGCTTCGCGGAGGAGCCCAAGCATCCTGGGTTACTCGATTTGCAGCGTCAAATGGATGCGCGGCAGCGGTAAAGGGAAAAGCGTCCGAATAGAGCAAGCGCGTGTTTCGAGCCAGCCATTGTCAGGGTCGGAAATGCAATACAAAGCCATGGGGCACCTCGCCGTTTTTTTTCCGAAATGTCCCGGAAGGATAATTCGGAGTCGACTTGCCCCGTCACGACGATCGCGGAGGAGGAAAGGGCGAGACCGGAAGCGATATCCTCGCCAGTCCCCCCCAGAGAATGACTCCAGTACACGACGGAAAGATCGGGAGACAGGGCGATGAGATAACCATTGAGGTCGGGGCCCGTCAGCAAGGGTGTCGTGCCGAACGATAATTCCTTATCGAATTGGCCGGTTACGATGATGGCGTCGTCGGTAAAGCGAATGGCACGAACTGTTTCCGTTCCAGGACCGCCCCACGAGGCAGCGCCTAGTACTGCTGCCGGAAATTTGGCCCACCTGAAAATACTTCGATAAGCGCTTGCGTATGACCTACGAAATGAATGAAGCTGCGCTTGCACGCATCGATGAGTTTTTCAGCCGCATCGGCAAACATCTGAG